>Ga0325410_1007704_pt1 | contig 11745 bp, 7 predicted proteins | sample PopdelMetagenome_16_FD_206182 | JGI IMG/M metagenome (GOLD analysis project Ga0325410, IMG submission 206182) | Populus deltoides microbial communities from Bellville, Georgia, United States - Xylem-PdIQD-R3 | ecosystem: Host-associated > Plants > Phyllosphere > Stem > Wood/Secondary xylem... | reverse complement strand
AGAAATTAAGATACTCAATTCCATGCATGTTTAGAAATTTCCTAGGCATGCCATACTTTCTATCTATAGGAGTGAAAGATGTCCAGGGAGATTCAAACTTAAGAAGTTTTGCACCTTGAATAGCTTCAAACTTGGAAATTCTTGCTTCTGTCAACACAGAAACTGAACTCATAAATAAGATCACATAGGCTATAAGCAAAGCACAGGCTGCAACTTTCCTATGGAGCCACCACATTCTGTGCTGTTGTAATGCAAACACGTTTAAGCATGAAACATATGTGGATCTCAGCTTACTTTATAGAACATTGGATCAACTTGTCAAATTTAAAGTGCCGGTTAAGCCCAAAATTCTTGTGTACACATTTTTTTATTTTGTTATTCCAAGTCAAAAAGATTTTTCTCGCTTTCTTTAAAGTCTTGTAGGAAAAAGCTCCAAAATTCCAAATCAACGCATTGAATAATTTATCATGTAGTTTAGTGAGAACGACAATTTTTCACTTGCGATGAGTCTTTCTTCTCATAAGCACCATGTTTCCAGTCATTCAATTGATTACCATGATATTTTCTATACAAAAGATGCCAACCATATATTCATTGAGCAACCTTGATTTTGTTATCCTCGTCCATAATTTCTTGGGTTTTTTTTTTTCGTGCAACTTATCATAAACTCTAATTTCTACACCTCTAATCTTTCAAGTCGAAGCAGAGTCTGAGCAGTAAAGTCGTGGCCCAATAAAGGCTATATCCAGAAACATTGTGAGGCCCAGAATTGAGATCCAAGAATGACTTCAGAAAAGTTGAAATAAAAGGGCCTAGAGAAAAAAGATGACCGATTGATTGGGCTAGCTTGCTAAACAGTATTCGAACTTGTTATCTTTAAAAAACAATCAGTGCCTCTCATGACATCATATTAGCATATGCTACCCTTGACTGAGACTAGTGAGAAATATTTAGTTAAATTAGCTACAGAAAAATTATTATTTAACTACTTAAAGAAAACATTATTACTATATTTTTTGAATTCTTACTTGAAATCTAAGTAATGACATGCAAGGCGTAACTTCATACAAAATTAAGAATGGTAATGGATATCTAAGAGTCAGGTTTTACTATATTTACTTGTTATCTAATAAATAAAAAATTTAAATATTTATACTTTACATTACCAGATAAATTTGACACAATAATGAAATATTTCGTCGGTATAAATAGATTAATTTTACAGGTATAAATATCACTGATGATTTTATCAATGAAAACATGTTGTCAGGAAATATCTCATCATTTATGTCATATATATATTGATAATTTTATTGGTGATTTTTATACTAATAAATATAACAACGAATTATTATTGCCACTTTTTAAAAATGAGGCTGACCAATATTTATCATCAAATTCAATGGCGGGTATTATCAAGGAAATTCTAATGTATACTTTTGTCGGCAATATGACTGTCTCACTAATAGTTTTGTTTACAAATTACCAAAGTCATATTCTTTCAGTGATCCATCGAGGTGGATCAAAACAATTAATAATTTTTTGTAATTCACTTATGTAAATGTTTATCGTTAGAAATTTTATCGATGTTTAAATAAATAATTTTAAAAAAAGAACTATAAAATAATTTCACAAAGGCATTAAACAACATCAAACAACTAATTTAAATTGAAAAATAAATTTTATATAATATAAAAATCAAGTACAAATATCTATACAAATCAATTACAAGCTTTAGTTGTAATTTTTATGTGTGTATATGTGTTTTTATATACAATTCCATCGGAATATGACCTCCATTTGGGTCTACTCATACATATTTATGTATATTTTTATGTTTGTATTTGTTGTTACATGTTTTGTACTCTTTGTTGATACTTATAGACCTGAGCAAAAGAAAAAACCCTAAAAGAAACTAACTTCAAGGGAATTATAGTTTATCATATAAGGAATTTATGGACTCCTTTCGGGATTGTGCTAGTTTGATCCAATGAGCTTATTAGAGATGGCACAATCCTCTTGAATAAGTAAGTTAAAGGTCTACATGGCACTTGGACCCAAAAGGGGAGAAGAATCTTGTGTGGGCATAAAGTGCTTGGACAAGATTGGTGACCCATCAAGCCTTGGGTTGGTGATCTTAATGGGTCTTATCTCATATTTAGTGCCAAGACCCGGTGATGGATGGTACAAATCCCAGCCCAATTTTAGGGCCATCACTAATGTGATTGGTTTGGGCTCTAAAATGAAGATGCTAAACATGTGCCTATCAAATCACAAAAGGTGATATTTTTAGAAAGCGTTTGGCTGCGAGGTAGCTTCCGCGTTTTATTTTCATCGCAGATATCAGCTGTTTGATAAATGATAAATCATTATTTACTGTTAATAGGACCTACCAAATTTTGTGGACGTCTGTGTTCCGTTGAAAGCAGCTCCAAGCTGCTGTACTTGCGTCTGCGTTGTAACCAATGAAGTTTTCTTCAAACCGTGTCTCAGTGAACAGTGCAATTCACTTGCACTGTTCACTCAAAACAATGAACAGTGCAATTCACTTGCACTTTTTTTTTTCAATGTGTTTATTTTTTGTAATATTTTTTTAAAAAAAAAACTAGTTTAGAGTGAATTAAATTCACTCGTACTATCATGTGAACAATATTTTTTCCCGAAAAACTAGTATAAAGTGAATTAAATTCACTCACACTGTAATATCAAATCAATTTTATTCCTGATAATATTTTATTGCACGCTCACAAAAGTATGGAAACTGTAGTTCTTGTCAGATAAATTTTATACATAATGAAATTGTAGATGGTTTGATGGAATAATAAAAAATATTTTATATAAAGTATTATTTATTTCATGATATAATAGAAATAGTTAAATTTATAATATTTAAATTAAAAACCATTAAGATTAATATATATATTTTTAAAATTATTTTATAACCTCAATTTCAAAAGCATTTTTAACCAAACACATTAAACTATTTTTTGTTCAACCACACTTTTAACCAAACACCTATTTTTTCAATCCAACCTCAACTAAAAGTACTTTTTATAAAATAATTTTTTTTAAACTACAACCACAACAGCTACCGCAATACCAAACACACTCTTAGGCTACATTACTCAAATCGCAAAAGGTAATATTCTTAGGCTACATTACTAATTTGTTGGATAAGAAGAGAAATGTATCTATGCAAGCAAAATAAGGACTAACATCTCCCAAATCAACTTGGAAGTTCTTTTTGTTTCACTTATTAGTGGATTGCGTTAAGTGCAACACAACTAAGTGCCTTTCCTTAGTAAATTATTAACTTTCTTACAAAAGTTATGGCTATCTCAAGAGATAAGATAGGAATACGAGAATTTTCTAGTGCAATTGATAGAGTATTCAAAGGTGTAGATATATATTATCTTGTGATGAGCTGACAAATGTGCTCAATATTCATCAATACTGACTAATCTCCAATGCTAGATAAACATAATTATTTGTTGTTTGAATAAAGTTACAGACATTACTAGGATAATTTCATAATTACGTTTCATCTCAAAATAAAATTCTAAAAGAGATGAATGAGATTTAGTGGGAATAAACATATCCGCCAGTATATAATCCAAATCCATTGAAACACCGAATGAAAAGAAAAGGAAAGAAAGTTGTGACAAAATAGTGAGGTCATATGTTCGCATAAAATTTTAAATTGAGGTAAGGTAGTACATTAATTCAAGTCTGAAAAATAGTAACACTCATTCAATTGTGTGTGTGTGTGTGTGTGTGTGTGTGTGTGTGTGTGTGAGAGAGAGAGAGAGAGAGAGAGAGAGAGAGAGAGAGAGAGAGAGAGAGAGAGGGGGGGGGGGAGGTTTTGAAATCGTTCGCATTAAGCCTGTATGGGAGAGTGGTTGTGGTTGTTTTTCAAAGTATTTTTCATGCTGAAATACATCAAAATAATATTTTTTAGATCAGCGTATCAAAACGATAAAAAACACATAAAAAATTATTTTTAAAAAAAATTAAATTTTTAGAGAATACGGTTTGTTCTCAAATGAAATGTAAATCAAACTAGTTTTCAAATCGACTAAAAAAAACATTTTATTTCTTATGGAAGAAATAAATCTAGCTATTCTATAACAATTAAAAAAATCTCAAACTATATCATTCCTCATGGCTTTTGGGACAATAATAAAATTTAAGCATATAAGAAGCAAATGTATGCTGTATATGTATATAGTATGTAACCATGTAGGTTAGTATATAAGTCCATTGTATGTGAAACAAAGGATATTTGGAATCTTCAATGGTGGATTACAGGATAAAGTGCATCATTTGCCTTTAAATCATTAAATTTTGGACGATGATAGTTAACACTCAATAGTTAAAGGTCTAATTTTCGACATGTGAGAGAGAGAGAAAAGTGCACACCATAATTTGATTATGTAGACCTAACAAGCCGTTAATCCCAATTAATTAAGCTAACCCGTGCCCATTGTTATTCGGCTCCCTTCCACTGCTGGTTACTGTGGTTTGGGTGAACATGTTTGGCAATGTGTTTTTAAAAGATTTTAAATTTTTTTTTGTTAAAATTTAATATAATTTATATGTTTTGGATCATTTTGATGTGCTGATGTCAAAAATAATTTTTAAAAAATAAAAAAAATATCATTGACATGCATTTCGACACAAAAAATTATTTGAAAAGCAACCGCTACCACACTGTTAAACACCTTACACCAAGAGAAACTTTATCTACTTCCATCCCCGTCTCCCTCTTTTCTCTAAAAAAAATTCTTAATTAAAGGAGAAGTCCCATCACTCCGGGGTGTCTGAAAGTGATTACAATTGTTTTTTAAATTATTTTTAAAAGTAAATATTTTTTTAATTTTAAAAAATTATTTTTGACATCAACACATCAAAATAATATAAAAATACTAAAAAATAATTAATTTAAAACAAAATTTAATTTTTTTAAAAGCATTTTTAAAATGTAAAAACAAGTTTAACACTATTTTTTTTTTATTACTCCAATTCACTTCGAGTCTTTTAGGATGTGATGTCAACAACAAGTGAATAGATTACAAATTGACATCTCTAAATTAAAAATAATTCTCTTCTTCTAAAATATATGCTTCTTTTAATAGCTTGATAATTTAATACTGTGAAGTTATTTCTTTATGTATTGGCTTTTTAGTTGTATCCCTGTCAGTGTTCGAGTGGAGTGGAAGTCCAGGTCAATGGGCCGCATCCTCCAAATTGTTAAGCACTAAAGAACAAGACCACCCAGCCATAAAGGAAAGGATGTGGTTGGTCCAGAATGATAAGAACATGATGTCAATCTTTTTCTTAGGATTTGACATGACTATTCGAGGTTTTTCTTCATAAATAATCTTCCATTCTCTCTCGCATAATATTATAGATATAGTTGTGAGATATATATTATGAATCAGCGGTAAGCACCAAGAGGTTAATTACTATTTGGCTCTTGAGAGGACTCAACATTTCTATTTTCAAGTCTTTGGCTCTTGAGAGGACTAAAGCGTAACATTTCTGTTTTGAAAACTTTAGCTCTTGAGGTGTCAACTCAGCTCCCCTGATGATTCTATTTTAGTTTTTTCATTTTCAAATTTTTTTTTTAATCGAGTTCTTGCATGATCTGATTAGTTTAAATTAGTTTTGAAATTAAAAGAAAATTATCAAATTAAAAGACAAAAGAAAGGAGTTGAGTCCTTTAAGTTACAGGAAGCAGCTATTAAACCCAAAATCCCCTTTTCGTGACGCTGTGCACGTCACGAAAATCTTCATCCTCGGATCCAGATTCAAGAGAGTAGTCTTGAATTGATGAGAGTTTTGGGCATGAAGGTTGTCCAATCTCTGCCACTGAAATCTGAAACTGTTCCCCATCTAAAGTCAGTTGAGTTCAATCATGCAAAGAGTCTGTAGATGGTGTAGCAATTAAGACATGGACTCCAGAGATGTAGCTGTGACCAACACTACTTAAGTCATATCCACTGACCTTGCCTTGTGCTGCTAGAATATTTTTAATGCAGTCCTTATTCCATGCTGCCAAAGGCAACCCAGAGATATTAACCCATGTAAATCTACCAATAGCTCTGTCTGCGCTTGGCCATGGTCTGATTTCAGTAAAAACTATTTCCCATTCAACAGCTTCTAACTTAGTAGCTTCAATCATGGAGTCATAAGTGTTAAAAGTTAGAATAACTTGTTTTGCTCCTAAAAATTTTAAGCCAATCATCCCCAATCCACTTTGCATCAGCTTTGTTTTGAGAGCAGTGGAGTCAACATCAGATGCAATAACACATACAAGAATTATATGCAGCCACTCTACATCTTCGTCCTTAGTTAATTTCATGTATCATTGTTCATGCCTCTAGAGTTTTTCCACATTCTGGTGTTTTGACCAAGTCTACATAGTTCCGTCCATCTCTAACGCGTGTCCAGGTTTGATTTGTCTTCGATAAAGCTTCCTGTTTTCCCATTGACAAGTTAATAGATGGTTTACTAAATCGCACCATATTAGCCCTGAGTTTATAGGTGTTAAACCAGATAAGATTCAGCCTTTCTTTGAGGATATCCTGTAGTTGGTGTGATTGTAATGTGACAAAACCAAAGCGTCTTCCCAATTTCATTTTCCTTCTGGAGACAAAAAGAGAAATAACTTTTCCATGTTTCTTGAACTCCTTTTTCAGTTCTGTATAAGTCAGCTCAGCTGGAAAACGTTCAAAGTAGAATTTGAACGACAAGAGTGGATTATGTATATGTTGCTTGATGGTATAGGATAAATTAAGTTTTCATGGGGGAGAAGCCTGAGCACTTCAGGTGATTTAGCAAGAAAAGCTTAAAGGTGAAGAGAAAGCTTTTTGAAAATGAAGACAGGGGAGAAACTGGAAGCTGAAAAAGAGGAGAATTTTGGGTGAAGGTTGAGAAGGGTAGGATTTAAAGGTTTTAATAGTAGCTGTTTGTGTTTTGAAAGCTATTGTTTAGAGGAAGAACATGGCGGGTAAGAAGTAAAAAAAGGATGAGAGGCTCTGTTTACACAGTGTCATTATATGCTGTTGTGTGTGCCGCTTGTGTTTCCTGCCGCATCTCCTACATGTCCAAATTTGACTTCTTTTTTGTTTATTTTTTTTTGAAGTCTCTTTCTTATATATCATATCGTAGACAACGTGTATATTTATATCCTATATCCGTATTAAGATATTGGAGCCCTTTTAAAATATATTTACATTTCAGAGGGTGGGGCTATAGTTTGAATGCGTACAGACTCATTAGGTAGCATTTTATTTTTGACAATTTGTGATAGAGAAGTTTACGAAGAAAAAAAGTCTCTTATACTCGTCATGTTTTCAAGCCATGAGAAGCACATATGACTTTGATGACGGGAAGTGGACTTGGAAAGAGACTTGAACACCATGGAAGGACAATAAATACAATTATCTCTAGTCTATTGGTATATCTGTGTTTTTGAAGTCGAGTTGCTTTCCACTGCTTTCAAGCTGTGTTTGGTGAAATTCTATTTTGTTGTAAGAAGAAAATATGTGTGGGACTGTGGGTTTAGTAAAAGTTACAATTACGTACAATCATGGAGTTCAAAACTTACACATCTCTAGTTTGTTTTGTGTTTCCATATTTTAATATTTTTGAAGTATAATTGTTTTTTCTACTTTTTGTTTAAAAGTTGCAAGTGGTTAAGATTTATTCTGTTTTTGAAAAAAAGTATATAATTATTTCAATTAAAATTATTTTCCTTTTGAATTCAAATAGAATATTCCATGCTTTGAATCAAAACTAAGATATTTTATTATGATGTCCACTTTTTGTAAGTAAAATGCAATATAATCTTAGAAGCATAATTATAATTTGCCAAAAATTGTTTCCATTAATACTACTTTCAACTATATATCATGCTACAACACAGTAATCCAAATACAACACAAGGTGATAATTCTAAATAAACTTTTAATTTATCCAACTATTGCAAAAATATAAATTAAATAACAATTGAAAGGATATGTATGTGTGTTTGTGATGAAGTTGTGGAAAAACTTCATAGAAAATAAGTTTTCCCTTGTTAATGAGTTTTGAAACTGTGTTGATCTTGCAAAACATATTTGCTCAAATAATTTTTTTTTATAAAGGTGCATGCATGAACTATAAGCTTTGTAAACAAAAGATAGTTTTATATATATATATATATATATATATATATATATATATATATATATATATATATCATGAATACACTGACATGATTCATGAGTAAGTGGTCACTTTTAAGAGCCAAACCACGAGGGAGAGTCTGTCAACTTAAAATCCCCAGTCGATTGTATATTTATATGTGGGTTGAGAAAATGCAAACGATGAGATTTGAAACATGAATGTTCTCTACTGCTAGTTAACTCTTTACCACTTGACTATCTTCAATTGAGCTACTAGCTCACTTGCAAACCAACATTTAATGTAGCAAAGAATTCGTTTTACAGCTTGAAAGTGAGCATATAGTGAGCAATATATGATGTGTGCATGAATTGACTGATAGTAATGACAATATGAGCCATGTCAGGTCTGGTGATCGTGAGGCATTAAAGAGCCCCAACAAGAGATCGATAGAAGGATGGATAATCAAAGTCAAGACGAGTGCTAGAAAGATATTGAGCAACTACCATAAGACCACTTATTGGTTTACAGTCCATTAATTATGCACAAAGCATAACTTAGTAAAAAAACCATTAGAATGTTGATGAACTTCTAAGCTTAAAAAATAGCTTAGGATCTCATGTCCTTGGTAGCAAATTCTTTTGTTAATCCACTAATAAAGTCATCAAGAAGAGTTGAATTGTTGTTAGTGACAATAATATTATCAATATATAACAATAAATAAATTAAATTATCATCCTTGAAAAAAATAAATAATGATGAATCAACATGACTAGACAAAAATCCAACATTTATGAAAGATGTGCTAAAATTATGAAGCCAAGCCTTAAGAGCTTATTTGAGCCCATAACTTGCTTTGCAGAGTTTACACAAATACGTGTGATGTTAAGAATTAATATAACCAGGTGGTTATTTCATATATACTTATTCCTATAAAAAATCATTAAAAAACACATTCGTAACATCAAATTGATATAGAGGCTAATGATTTGAAATAGCTAAGGATAACATAACTCAAATTATAGAGACCTTAATAACAAGACTAAAAGTGTCAGTAAAATCTAGACCTGGCAATTGAGTGTATTCTTGTGCAACAAGTCAAGCTTTAAGACAATCCACAAAGCCATTTGATAAATATTTTACTCGATAAACCTATTTAAAACCCACCATATTGTTGGGAGTTGGTTGAGGAACTAGATCCTATGTGTTATTATATTGAAGAGCCTGAGTTTCTTCATCTATCGCAACTATCCAACCTAGTTGCTTAACTATTAATTTGAAACCTTTAGGCTCACATATGGTAAGCAAAGAATTAAATAGACTAACATTTCAAATGAAAACACATCATGAAGAGTAGGAGTTATCAGCCGATTAATTATAAAAGTAGCGGTGTTGAAACATCAATCTAAAATTTTAGGGGAATACGAGAGTGAAAAAGCATAACAAGTCCAGTTTTAGTTATATGTCAATAATTTGCACTTTGCACTCCTATTTTAAGATGGAGTATATGGATAAGATAGGCGATGATGAATTCCAGATTGAATTATTTGGTTCTTAAATTTATGAAATGTAAATTTAGTTCTACCATCACTTTGAAAAATCTTGATTTTAATTGAAAATTTATTCTTTATAAATTTTTGAAATTGAATAAAAGTACAAAAAAAAATATGATTTAAATTTCAAAGGATAAAACCATGCAAATCTAGAATAATCATCAATAAATTACATAATATTTAAAGCCAATAATTGAAGAGATAGGGGATGACCCCATAAATCATAGTGAACAAGTACTAATATAGATGAAGCATATTTATCATTAAGTTAAAAGGAAAGATGATGACTCTTAGCAAGCTGACAACTGAAGCAACCAATAGGATTTAGAAGTAATGTAATTACACACAACTGATGATTATCATTCAAAAGATCAGAAATAATGGAATTAGATTCATTACCTAAAAAAGCATGCCAAACATAAAAAAAAATGCTCATAGATAATGAGTAGAAATTAAAAAATGATGTCCACGTTTAAGCATATATATATATATATATAGCTCATTTTCATGTTGACCTGTTACCACCACCTTTCTTGTGACTAAATTTTATATGACAAAAAAATCTTTAATAAAGGTGATATAATAAGGAAAATCATATATAAATTTACTCATAGATATAATATTTTTGGTGAGTCCAGGCACAACTAAAACATCTAGTAATTTAAGTAAGGAAGTTGGGGAAAAAGTATTAGTATGAGAAATTGAAAGTGAGTCACTATTACTAACAACAACACAATCCTTACCGGTATACATTTTGATTTTTTCCAATTGAATGGCATCATGAATCACATGAGTTGTTATGCTAGTATCAGTGTACCAATTAGAGGTTTGACTATCATTGAGTGAGCAAGAAGTGAATGCTTCCATTAAATGTGTTGATTCTGAAGGACGAGAATATCGATCAATGCATGAGGAAGTATAATGACCTTCAACATGACAAATTTGGCATCGAATAGGACAATTATGATTGTTACGAAAACCCTTGTCATGACCACCGCGAAAATGATGGTAACTTCCACGACCAGAATTGAGACCATAAGTATTGGAAGATGTAATAGCATTGTGAGATGTAGTAAAAGCAGCAGGGGAGCTTGTATAAGAAGATGACTCCAATGATCGAACAAAGATTTCATAGTTTTTTGCCTTTGGAACAATTTCAGTAAATGATGGAGGAGGTTAAATTGATAGTTGAGTGGTAGAAAAGATAGAAAATTCAGAACCAAGACCACACAAATACCAGTGAAGTTTGTCAAGGTCATCAACAGGTCTGGCGCCGATAACATCCAACTAATCGCAAGTGGCTTTGAATCTCAGAAAAATTCTACAACACTACATGAGTTTTTTTTCATGTGCTGCAGGTCATCTTTGATACGTAGCTCACAAGATTTGGAATGATGACTGAAAGTGGTCTCCAGCATAGACCAAACTGCATGAGAGAAAGGTAATCCAACAACAATAGACATGGCTTCCTCAGTTAAGGAAGAAAGTATAAGGCTCAGCACAAGTTGATCCATTTGTTGCCACTCAACAGGTTCTGGATTTTCAAAACCAGAAGCATCAGTTGCAGAAGACATGGTAACATAATCATTAAAATATCCAAAGAGAGATATTAGGATTTTCAACAGTGGTAATACTTGACTACGCCAAAGAAGATAGTTAGAAGAAGATAATTTAATGGTTAAAAGGTGTACCATAATGTTGAAGGACAAGGAGGAGAATGATGTGTTAGAGGCCATAGGATCAAAGGATGTGAATTCCTTTACATTGCATTGATAACATAAAGAGATTTTGAAATCACCGTCATAACCTTTGTTGTGGTGTTGTAATATTTATAAATACTAGAATTGTAGACTTACATATTAAGTAAAACACATTTGAATTAAATACAAATTTAATTCTAGCTATCTATATGTAAATCTAACTATCTATAGACTTTATAAAAAGAAAATGAGAAATTATTGACTTTTTTAACAATTCTGTGTAAACTATCTGGCCACTATCTTGCTAGCTATTTAATTTCCCT
>Ga0325410_1007702_pt1 | contig 11745 bp, 14 predicted proteins | sample PopdelMetagenome_16_FD_206182 | JGI IMG/M metagenome (GOLD analysis project Ga0325410, IMG submission 206182) | Populus deltoides microbial communities from Bellville, Georgia, United States - Xylem-PdIQD-R3 | ecosystem: Host-associated > Plants > Phyllosphere > Stem > Wood/Secondary xylem... | reverse complement strand
CCTCTGCCTCTGCCCTACCCTCACCGCCGACCCAAACACCACAGCCTCCATCTTTCCCTTGCCGCTCACCACATGCATCTTTATTTCACCATACTGTTGCAGGTACAGGTTGCAGCTCAGTGTTTCCTGCTCTCCACCACAAAGTCCTTGATAGTAGTGGGACATCCTCTGGTTCCTCCTCTGCTTCTCTTTATTCTGCCAGTAACCCGGTATCTGCAGACTCTACCTCTACTGTCAGCCCTCCACTTGCAGCAACTTCTTCCCTGGCTTCTTCCCCTGGTATAAATCTGGTGGTTGATCTCTCAGCTTATCCACTACATCAGGACACCTCTGTGATACCTCCTTCTCCTGCATCACCACCGTTGCTCAGCCGGCACCCTATGGTCCTTAGATCACGGCAGCCCAAAACAGCAAATATGGTCTCCTCTGCTGCAGCTAATACAGCTGCCACCCAGGTATTGCTCTCTCCTTCCTCTGAACCTGTTGCCTTTTCTGATGCAGATAAATATGTTGCTTGGCATGATGCTATGTGTGATGAGATCAAGGCTTTACGATCCAATCACACTTGGTCCCTAGTGCCCTTTCATCCTTCGATGAATGTTGTGGGAAGCCGATGGGTATATCGCATCAAACATCGTGTTGATGGTAGCATTGACCGTTATAAAGCCCGTTTAGTTGCTAGAGGCTTTACTCAACAGGAAGGCATTGATTATTCTGAAACTTTCAGCCCAGTTATTAAACAGGCCACCATTAGATTAGTCTTTTCAATTACAGTTTCCCGAAATTGGAAGATTCATCAGCTTGATATTCATAATGCTTTTCTCAATGGTGTTCTTACTAAAGAGGTCTACATGAAACAACCTCCAGGTTTTGTTGACCCTACTCTTCCATCTCGTGTGTGCAGACTGCACAAGTCACTATATGGTTTAAAACAGGCACCAAGGGCATGGTACACTCGTCTGAGTGATTTTTTACTCTTTATTGGTTTCATTGCCTCCTAGATTGACACCTCCCTGTTTATCTTATCTGATGGCACTAATATCTTTTATCTCCTCGTCTATGTTGATGATATTCTGCTTACAGGCAACAACTCTGCCATGCTTCATCACCTAGTCCAGTTACTAAGTTCTGAATTCAAGCTTCGTGACTTAGGTGATGTTCACTACTTTCTCGGTATTGAAGTTCAGTCTACAAGTATGGGTCTGATGTTGCGCCACCACAAATATACTCTTGACATCCTCACTCGGGCTGGTATGACTACTTGCAAACCCGTTGATACTCCAGTTTCTCCTTCTAAACTTGCTATACAGCCGAATCATCCATTTTCTGATCCCATATGATTTCGTCAAATTATAGGTGCTCTTCAGTATCTTACATTCACTCGTCCAGATATCTGCTTTGCTGTTAACAGAGTCTGTCAATACATGCATGCTCTTATAGATTCTCATTGGGTTGCTGTTAAACGCATACTCCGCTACCTCAAAGGAACGATATCCTATGGTTTTCATATCACTCGAGGTACCTCTTTTGCTCTTCATGGTTTTACAGATGCCGATTGGGCTGGGAGTATTGATGATCGCAAGTCTACGGGTAGCTATCTTGTTTTCTTTGGTCAGACACCGATTTCATGGAAATCCGGCAAGCAACGTACAGTTGCCCGCCCCTCCACTGAGGCTGAGTATAAAGCCTTAGCAGATGGTACTGCTGAGGTCATCTGGCTTCAATATTTGTTAACAGATCTACAGGTTCCCTCCGTCTCTGCTCCTACTATTTGGTGTGATAATCTTGGTGCGACTTATCTCTTGGCGAATCCTATCTTTCATGCTCGTACTAAGCATGTTGAGGTAGATTATCATTTTGTCCGTGACTGGGTTGCGAAGAAGGAAATTCAGATTCGCTTTATCCCCTCTCGAGATCAACTTGCTGATGTTTTTACCAAACCACTTTCCGCTGCGTCCTTTACTGCTTTCAGGTTCAAGCTTCGGGTCGATCCTCCACCCTCAGCTTGAGGGGGCATATTATAGAATGTATAGCATGTATATCTCTGAATAGGAAATTAATGTAGGATTATTCCAATGTTGTAATCCCTACGGTTACTGTTGTATTCTGCCCTACATATATAAATAGGAAAGGTTGGCTAACGCCAACCTAAGTCATTCTGTTATTCTCAACTTTGTTTGATCTTCTTTGCATTTTTCCTGTCAGCATAAATTCTATGGATTGGGTGGAAAGAAAGAGAAAGACAAGGGATCTCTATTAGCTGGTAAACTCAAGATTTTTATAGCATGAAACACAACGGAATGGGGCGATAGGAATAGTTAGATTTTGATGGTGTGAATACTTACTAGTTTTCTTCGGCTTCTTTTTCCAAACATACAAGACCAAGCATAGGCCAATAAACAGAATTCCTGTGGACAACACAGTGGTTACTACGATCCTTTTCTTCACTTTAGATTTGGTATTAACCCTTGCAGAGCCACCGTTATCTATAACATGGTACAGAAAAACTGGTGTTAAAAAGAGGAAATGCCCATTGTATTTGTTTGGTTAGTTATTATGGCTGGTGTTTGTGTGTGTGTGTGTGTTTTTCCCTGAAAATTTCAAGTACTTTCATGCCAAATAACATGTTATGCTATCAACACAAGCATATATACAAGGTACTCTCAAGGATCATGTCATATGAATATATATAAAGATAACTTTCTTCTCATGAATTTGATTTCTAGTTATCTGAAAGATAATTAGAATATATATTTGAAAAAAAAACCATTTAGATATTAAGCAAAGAAAAGTATTAACTCTATGATGCTTAAGGGTCTTAATCAGGTTTCTTTTAGCCGTATTTTAAGAGAAGGAAACTTGGTTGCTGACGATAGCCTCGCAAGGAAAGGTTTAGATACGCTCACAGACTATATATCTTACTGGTTTTCCTTTTGAAAATATTGCAAATTTTAATTAAAAAAAACAAGAGTGACTTTTCTAGTTGAGGATAAATTCATACCTAGTTCTGATGCATCCATCTGTATAAAAATGTCTTGCTCATTTTGAAGGAAAGTTCTCGTATCAATCAAATCATTGAACCAAAGCAAGCAACCACTTCCTCCATCCTGATGTCCAGGTTTGTATACGCAGTACAGCTGCAGTTCTTCAAGCATGTGTTCTTGCACTCCTCCAGGTCCATACTCCCGTTGAACCATGATTTTCTTGTCTCCGGCATCTTCACACCCGAGAGCTTCCGAAACCCATCTCTGGAACAATTTAGTGCAGTCTTTCTAACGCAACCACTTGACCAATCTGTCTTGTCCCAGTCTCTAGGAACTTTTGGTACAAATCCTTTCAAGCAGTTACACACCGGAGAGTTGTTAATGCTACAGATACCATTTGCGCTACAGAGTGCATAAGTTTCACAATTATCTGTATTTGCTGTTTCATAAAGAAGCCAACTTTGAGTTTGCTCGATCCAGAGGATGTGCTGGATATCAACACTCTGAGGTAAGACGACCCTCCAATGCCTTGAGCTATTATGAAGTTGCTCTGTGTAATATATCTCCTTGTCATTGTTGCTACCCAATTTTTGACCCATATTTTGATAAATTTTTAGAAAAATTCAAAAATAGCGAAAAACATTGAAAATAAAAAAAATACATTTTTAAATATATTTGCATCGTTTTTAGCATTTTCAGCATCATCTCAAAAGAATTTAAATTTTCAAAGATATTTGGAACGCGTTCAACTTTTAAAGCGTTATTTTTAAAAATCATTGATTTTTCTCATTGAGTCAATGTTGATATTGCTCGTTTTCAAAAAATACAAAAAAATAAGAAAAGTCAACCGGCGAAGCACCGCAGCACCGACTCGCAGCCATCACAGGCCGCTACCACCGACAGGGGTGAAGACCAGCCAGCAGCACACCCACAGAGCCATCAGCGCCGTCCACACTGTTAGCCAGCAGTGCCGCCACAGATCCACCGTCGCCCTCTGCACACTGCAGCACCGCCTGATCTGCCACCCGAAACAGAGGAGAAGAAGACAAACCCATAACAAACCGACCCGCAGTGAAGAAGATCCGAAGAAGGAGAAGGCAGAGAAACGGGGCAGATCTAAAAAGAAAAAACCGAAGCAGATTTAAAAAACAAAGGAAATAAAAACTAAAATCAACTGGTTGTTGCGTTTTTTGTTGTTGCTGCAGGCCACCGCCAGCGCAGGGAGACAGAGAAGAGGAAGAGGGTCCCGATCCACCGGTTTCTGCCACCTTCATCGGCGGCGGCGCGTGAATCCAACGCGCCGCCACTGTTCCAGTGGTTCCAGAAGGCTTCCTAACACTATTCCGGGATGTTTTGAGTCTGTTTTCTAGTTTTAACAGTGTTTAATGTATGTTTTTTTTGTTTAGTTTTGATTTTGTACAATTTTGTAGTGTTGATGTAACAAAAAAAAAAAGAAAAGAAATATAGTGATAGTGTATGTGTGTATTTGTATTTGTTTTATGGATTTCTTTTTATTTATGATAGAATTGCAAAGAATAAAGAAGAATTTAATATTTTGATTTGCTCACGGTTAAGAATTATGAATTTACACGTAAGTCGTATTTCTAATATCCGATGAAAAGACAATTATTAAAACTTCTTTAATACATCAAAGCCACGAAGCAGCTTACCTCAGGTAGGGTGCGTTAGGGGTGCTAATACCTTCCCTAACCACAACTAGTCCCTTACCCGCGAATCTCTAACAAGACCAGTACAACCAGTTTCCTAGTAGCCTTCAATAAATTACTAGGTTGTGACTCCAAAGAACCAATCAAATCAAGCATAACGAAAGAAAAAAATCGCCAGCCGATGCCGCGTGGATTCTGACGTGCGACAAAATGGCGACTCCACTGGGGAAGGTACTGTTTCTGACAATATTGGACTAAGCTTTGTGTATTTGATGTGTTTAAGTTCTTGCATTTTTGTCTTGTTTTATTTTTGTTTTATCCATGCATTTTTAGAATTATTTCATGCATCACTTGTATTTATTTTTGAAAGCACACACAAGCTTCTAAGTTAGGTGGTGAATTAGCGGTCTGCCCTATGACTATTGGTCAGGGTTCAGATGCGTGAAAAACCAACTCATATCTGAGTGCCTGCTTGGTAATGGTGGGTATACGTGCCTTAACTATTCCTTGCAACGCCCCCATACTGTCTTTACGAAGAACGTCACTAGCAGATATGAGACCCTGTTGAGACCAGATAGAAAACCTACCCATGTTCACATAATGAATAGAATCTGTCATTAGGTTGTATCTGCTATTGTTATTTGCATAAGGGCAAACCCTTCTTGAAGCATCTTGAACTCAAGACTTGTGGGTGACACAATGGCCGTCACTCAGAAAATTTTCATTATAGAGTTTGGGCAAAAATCACGATTCTTGTTCCATCATACAAGAGTTACGACCATATTGTCACCCCTCGAAGGGTGAGTTCATCATATAGATTACATGTTCATACATTTTTTATGCATGCACCGGGATGAAAAGTTGGTTCCCTTACTCGAGGTCTACTATACTAGACTGAAAAAAGATGGAGAATGAAGAAAGGGGTTGGTGAGAGACCGTTTGTCAAAAGGAAATCGAGAGCATCAAAATGTGAAGTAGCTCAACTCGATCTGCTTAAACAAGTGCCAAACTTCAAGAGTGGAAAGGGAATGTCTGCACAGTCTCCTGAGGAGGCATTGTCTGTCCATGTCCTGCATAAGGAAAACATCATTGGCTTCTCTCCTCAGCACTCCACCAGTATAGGCCATGAACACTGAAGTGGCACCACCTCTCCTTCATTTCAATTATGAACAGCAATAACGCCTTCAATCATCAATGAAAGATAATCTCCTTTCTGGTTCAACTGCACTATTAGTTGTTCACCGCCTTCACGTCCTGCAATAGCACCCAATAACTGCTAGCTTTTGTATCTGACTTTCTTTGAAGTCACCGAACTCCATTCCAGTCAAGCAACACTGGATGTTGGTATAAAAAACATGACTTTACATTGAACTTCAACGTAGCTAAGCTCTCTCAACGTAGATCTATTTATGGATCTGCCAATGGGGAATTCAAGAAGGAATGCAGTGGTTTCAAATCATCTACAATTTTCTCCTACCAGTGTCAGCATGAAAAACGCAGAAGTAGAGAGAAGAGACATGACTAGATTGAAAAACACGAAGAAGACTGAAACTACAATAGAGCAGAACTCCCTTTATTGGTGCCATGGATTCTAGAATAATGATGAGAGATGAATTGAAAGATGACACTCAAGGTGAGAAACCTTGGATGTATGGTTCAATTAGGGCTTGTTGTTAGCATCATCATACCTCTGCCACTCGACTTTGTCTACCAGCATCTGCCAGATTCTAGATTTGTTGCCTCATCTCCGTTAAATCACATGCAACCATTATTTTCTAGGTGGTATAATCCAGACGAGATGTGAATATCATTGTGGGTTCCTCAGCCAGTTCAATTGAACAGTTGCAAGAATTTCAAGAATTGAGACCGAATGATGGTGAGCAAGAAGCGAGTTGAGTTTGTGAAAGATGATGTCATTGGCCATATTGTCCAAAGAACATCCTCAGATTGATAAAAGGTTGAAAATGCTTGGCAAAGCACAAATATTGCCAGAAAAGCTGATCTAAGAATGGTGCTGAATTGTCAATCATTTCATTGTGGATTGTTGTCATTGTGCATTTTGTTTTGGGGTCACATCTCATCCTTGAACGAAACATGTCTTTCCTTTGTCTTTTTGTTGTTTTGAAATCAAGAGATGCTTCTTTCAAAATGTATGTTGACAAAATATTTTGATCAAACTCCAACATACAAAATTAAAGTTAGTCAATCCTAAAAGATTAAAAGTATTTTGATTGCAGAAATGACTCGATATTTGTTAAAATGGCAAGATAAACAATATGAGGTGACCAAACAGATTTTGAGCTCACACATGAAATTGAACCACCCATAATATAGACATGTAGTGGATTCGGTAGTTATGGACTCGCGAATCATGATTCTTACAAGTCCAAATCATTACACTGGATGAGGTCAAAATTTATCGGTTCTAACTGACCTTGCTTGAAATGAGAAAAGGCCATCTTTGTTCATCCCTTCACTTTCTAAAGATATATATCCCTTTTAATCCCCATTTGAGCCTGATAGAATATTTCTTTTCAAAAGAAACCCTGACTGGGATCACACCCCACACTAGGGGCAAATAAGAGATTTTTGTTAGTAAAGATGAAGACAATGTTAGAATGAATAGATAAGGGGAAGGCTAAGAACAAAAGTCCAACAATTAAGAGAGGGCTAAAAGAAAGGATGCATAGACTAAAGGCATGTGATAAAACTTTGAGGAAGACAATGGAAAAAAAAAGAAGAAAAAAACGAAGGAAAAGAGTGGAAATTGCCAACACTTAAAGGCAAGTCAAAGATTAAGGAAGGAGAACGCCTATCAAGTCTAGAAAGAGGAAAAGAGGTTTCAATTCAGAAAAGACACAGCATACACCAAAGTTCAATACCAGAAAAAATATGGAGTTACAAACATTGTCTTTTGGTACCAATGATTAGACTGGCTATTCATCAAAGAAAATGTTGGATTTGCATTATGATCTATGGTAAAAGAATGCTTATATTTAAAGTTAACATAGCTATATGTCGTTTCCTCTACAAAGACAACAAGAGAAGAAAAGTTAATGAATAGTTGATGTTGATTCTAGGTCCCTGAAACCCTCAAACACCTTTTGAGCATGTGAATTCCCTTTCTTTCATAACCATGAACCATAGCCTGCATTACGTGCTTTTAAAAGCCCTTTTTGATCAAGTAAGCAATCTGAACCGATAAATGGCGCTCTCAAAATTGGAAGAGCTTTTCTATAAGGGTCATGACTTCATGAATTAAGCTACTGGTTATTATGCATGTTGATAAAATAAATGCTAAGAAAAAAAAACAACCTTTCTTGATAAAGCCTAATCATCTTGTTTTTGAAATTCACAAAAATGTCACCTCATCACAGACCATCAAAAGATATACCCAAAATTAGAGTTTGAAGTGGACACAATGAACCATGGGAAAGGCCATTTTAATCTTACAACGGGTCGATTTCTGTTTTCAAAATTCAAGACAATCAAAGGATTACATTGAATGACGTGTGTTGGGTCTTTGACCAAAAAGCTTGATTTTTAAAAGATCTTTTTCAAAACTGATATCTCTCTGATTTCATTTCAACAATTGGACTTGAATAGACATGACCTTTGAAGTATGAGATTTGATTCCAGAACAAGAAAGATTGTTGAACAAAGAAGAACAAATTAAATTTGCAAAATCCTCGACAGAAATGACATAAACTCTTCTCAACACTCCCTGAAAAGTTAAGACAATTTAGGGCAATACAGTGGATCCCGAGAAGGAAAACAAGCAGTATTTAGATTAGTTGGGGGGCAAAGAAAGATGATTAAATGAAGAATCGGTGAACAGAGGACAATATGGTTCAAAGAAAGATAATCAATGAAAGAGCACATTCAGATCACATCGGGGGCAATATTGTTCAAAAACATTCCATGATCTAGTGAACTCCACCAACAATTGAAAAAAAACACTAAAATTAAGGGACAACCCCGTATCTTCATCTTGGGGTTACCCTTTGAAACATGGCTATGACAGATGTTATCGCATAGTTGCATTGGAATGAATGTCAGAAAGATGCACACCACCAAGACTGACTGTGGGACCATCTGTTTTGGAGCTCAAAGAAGCATTTCATCGCATGAATATGGGTGATAAAATGAATATCATTGATGATGCCACTGCATTTCTTTTCACAATCTGATTCGACAAAATGAGAGAAATCCATGGAGAAGAACATTGAGCTTACAACGATAAGCCTTGTACTGCAAGCTATGAGATGCATGTCTGGATGACTAGATATTTTGCAAGAAGACTGGTGATAACATATACTTGAAGAGCATTGTTTCAACTTGAGGCAAGTTCAGGACTGATTGACAATTTTGATGGGTGTTGGCACGATGCGCACAATCAATGAGAGAACAATTCTCAAGGTAATCCAGAAAATGAATGATCGGTTAAGCTCATTCATAATGAATCGAGCAACACCACACTTTGGGGCACAGTCATACTTGATAAACAATAAGAGGAGTAATCATCATAGACAGCTTACGATAGGCATGACACTTACAGTTGAGTGGATGGCTAGCACACGGATAAGCCGATAAATCAGAAGGACAAAGAAGGCTTTGGAATGCAAACAAAGGCACTTTATGACGATGGAACATCAAAGAAGGGGGAACTATATTCCAAATCAGGTAAGAATGCATGCATGTCATCTAACCTCAAAACATTGCACAATTGTTTTAGAATTGTTACAGGAAAAATCCTCAATGAGGTCCAGCAAGATTGTGGAAAAAGAAAGAAGCATTGCATTAATGATAACAAAGAATCAGTTTTGATTATGGAATAAGAAGAAGATGAGTTGAACCCTACCATTAGGAAAATCTCAAAGAAATGGAAAGATCAACCTTGCAATCAAGAAGCATTAAGTTTTCAAACCTTGCGATTGAGAATTATCAAGAAGCACCAAGTTTTCCAACCCTTCTTCTATCATCCCTTCAGGACTTCGCTAGGTAAGTCCCATTTTTCACACTTCTCACATCACATCTTTCATTTAGGTAGGTCACCCATAACAATGAGACCACTTAATATTTTTTCTATCTTCCACCTGGGTAGGTTACCCATTACAATGAGACCACACTTCATATTCTTTCCACCTGGGTAGGTCACCCATTATAATAGACCACTTTTTACATATTTTTTTGTTTTGGTTTAATGAGGTCGCCAGATGGGATCTCATGTAGCTTTGGTTAAAGGAAATCGCCAGATGGGATTTCAGGTTGACCGAGCCACACATTTTTTAGTTCCAGTTTAATGAGGTCGCCAGATGGGATCTCAGGTGGCTTTGGTTAAAGGGAATCTCCAGATGGGATTTCAGGTTGACCGAGCTCCACATATTTTTTAGTTCCAGTTGAATGAGGTCGCCAGATGGGATCTCATATAGCTTTGGTTAAAGGGAATCGCCAGGTGGGATTTTAGGTTGACCGAGCTACGCACATTTTTTAGTTCCAGTTGAATGAGGTCGCTAGATGGGATCTTATGTTGGTTCTGGTTAAAGGGGATCGCTGGATGGGATCTCAGGTTAGCCCAACCACACAGATGTTGGTTCTGGTTAAAGGGGATCGCCGGATGGGATCTCAGGTTAGCCCAACCATGCAGATTTTTGGTTCAAGGGGATCGCCAGATGGGATCTCAGGTTAACAGAAAAGGAAGAGAAGAAAAAAAGAGAGAGAGAAAGGAGAGAAAGAAAAAAAAAGGAAAAGAGAAAGAAATAGAAAAAGAAAAAAAAGAAGTAAGGTCTTTAGATGAGTGGATATTCGGCAAGTTAGGAAGACAAGAAGACAAGTTTTTCTTTACAAAGCTTCCTATGCAAAACATTGAGGAGTTTTGCTTCATAAGCATTGTAAAGATGGGGCATCTGTTGCTACCCAATTTTTAACCCATGTTTTGATAAATTTTCAGAAAAATTCAAAAATAGCGAAAAACATTGAAATAAAAAAATACATTTTTAAATATATTTGAATCGTTTTTAGCATTTTCAGCATCATCTCAAAAGAATTTAAATTTTCAAAGATATTTGGAACGCGTTCAACTTTTAACGTGTTATTTTTAAAAATCATTGATTTTCCTCACTGAGTCGATGTTGATATTGCTCGTTTTCAAAAAATACAAAAAAATAAGAAAAATCAAAATTTACAAAAAAAAGAAGTTGAAGGACCAAGTTTGAAAACTTAGCAATATTTCTGCCTATAAATACTGGTCTTCAACACACACAAAGAGAAAAGGGGGTAATTTTACAAATTGAAGAAAAATACAAAAAAACCTAAACCTAAACTTATCTCTACCAACACAAACCAGCCGCCCCCCCTGGAATAACAAAAAAAAGCCGCTGTCCCCCGGGGTCCATGGTGGTTGTTTTCAGAACAGAGCCAAGGACCCCCTGACATTTCAGCTTTCCTCCGGTCATCTCTGCCAAAACAAACCAGAGCCACCCCATTCCCACAAATCTTCCCATCTCAACCGTTCCCCATCCTTTTTTCAGCCCGACAAGACACCAGCCCTTTTTTCCTCACAGAACCCACAATGGGTCTTCCCCATTTCCTCTCATTTTCAGCCGACAGCACAGTAGCCTCATCTCTCCTCACCCAGCCGATCTCTCCCCTATCCTCCACTGGAGCTTCAGCAGCCAGCAACCTCTTCACCTCCTTCAACCAGCCTTGCAGAGCACCGCCAACAGATCTTCCCTCTTTAACCGGTGAAGCACCGCAGCACCGACTTGCAGCCATCACAGGCCGCTACCACCGACAGGGGTGAAGACCAGCCAGCAACACGCCCACAGAGCCATCAGCGCCATCCACACTGTCAGCCAGCAGTGCCGCCACAGATCCACTGTCGCTCTCTGCACACTGCAGCGCCGCCCGATCTGCCACCCGAAACAGAGGAGAAGAAGACAAACCCATAACAAACCGACCCGCAGTGAAGAAGATCCGAAGAAGGAGAAGGCAGAGAAACGGGGCAGATCTAAAAAGAAAAAACCGAAGCAGATTTAAAAAACAAAGGAAATAAAAACTAAAATCAACTGGTTGTTGCGTTTTTTGTTGTTGCC
>Ga0325410_1007700_pt1 | contig 11746 bp, 14 predicted proteins | sample PopdelMetagenome_16_FD_206182 | JGI IMG/M metagenome (GOLD analysis project Ga0325410, IMG submission 206182) | Populus deltoides microbial communities from Bellville, Georgia, United States - Xylem-PdIQD-R3 | ecosystem: Host-associated > Plants > Phyllosphere > Stem > Wood/Secondary xylem... | reverse complement strand
TGACCGCATTTTATTAAGATTTCTTTTTATACAAATTGTTTAATGAATAGCATATGTCCAAAATATGCCGAAGAATATAATTCTTACAATAAGGATGTCTGCTGCAGTGTACAATGCAATCAAAGCTTCGGACATAAGGATGTCTATTGTACAATACAGCCACACAAGTTCTTACAAGCAGACTGCCAAAAACATTTGCTTGCACAACATATCATGACGTGAATTTAAACGAAAATATAATATGCATGAACTCATCCTAAACCTTCAAATATCATCTTTGCAAGAGTGAAATTTCAACGGCACAAGCTGTAGGAGCCATAGGTTTCCAGCCAGCTATCCAAACTCCAAACAAAACCAGCAGTCCACTCAGTATGATGGGATAGAAGGAAACTAAGCAGACAAATGCTGTGAAGATTATGTATTCTGCTAACCTCTACGGTGGCTTGCAAGTCGCATAACTTTGGCCAGCATATTACATGGAAATAGAGAGCGTGATGATTGAAGGATTACAAGATAGTCTGAGGTTGCATGACTCGAGCTACAGAGGTACCTTCACCATGGATTTTACTCAATGTTCGAAATCCCGAGGTATCTTCAATTGTATTGTTACTCGAAAAGAATCAATTTTATAGGAAAGGATTTAGTAAACAGCCAAATAATCTACCTTTATTACTTGCTAAAAAGACAGATAAGACACACAAGACCTTGTCAATATCAAATAAATAATAATTAAAAAAAATCACTAAGCAATAACATTCTTGAATTAATGCTGCGAAGGCAATAACAACATGCACAGAAAATACATGAGAGACTCCGTGAAAAGATCACAAGCATAAGCAGATATTATGGTTAACGTACTTCAAGCGATAACACCATTGAACCATCATTACTTGCAAAGGAAAATGACCTAACACACTCCCGGGACCCCATATAAATTGAAGCTTTTATGGAAACACTCCTCCGATCTGGCATAAAACAAGATAGGAACCAAAAACTCTTTAAAAAACTACGGGGAAAGGGAGACCCGTACCAAAACTAGCTTTTAAAGTCACCAAAACAAGGATTGTGACAACAGGGAAGGCACTGATTTTGCATGGCCAGTGACAGCAACATTGCTAACTTTCCCTTGTCAATTTTTCAATTGAAAAACTTTTCCTCACACGGGGAAAATGCATTAGATCCACCTTTATAGGAAAATTCCGCCTTAATACTGATGATAAAATTCGAGAGACTGCACACCATATAGCTTATAAAGAAAGATTCATGCTTCTTAACACATGGGCAAACAACCATCTGGACCGTCTCTTTCATGAAAAAAGGAGGACAACAGGAGACCGTTACGCACTTATGCCACTTCTAAGGCCAAGAAAAGGGAAATTCAGAGACAATCCCACCTTCCAACAATTCTTTTTTTTTTTAAAGATTCTTCCCAATCCTTCCACCAGCATTTATAAGTTCCAGATCCAGGTCTTCCGCCATGGCACCATACTTGTAACCATGTTATATCCGGATGCTTGTGTATCATAGCCAAGTTTACACCATAAGAAACAACACAAGCAATAAAACCGATGCGCTAGTACCTCACTGGGGCTCTTGTACTACACGAGCTAGGGTTCTCGTTCAAGTCCCAGATTGATAAACACGCACACCCCCTTGATCTAAAAAAAACACCATCGTTCATTTACTTATCTATGAATAATACATACCGAACTGTCTTCAGTTTAACCTAACAAAATTGGTGCAAATTTAAGTGTACATAGATATATAATCAACTTATATCATCAATAGCAGTTGGAAAACAAACACAATAAAACGAAGAAAAGAACACATTTTGCATTGAAATTCAAAGAAATCATTCATAGGAAGTACTACTGCTCCTTTCAAATAAGGCACAGAACACCATGTAGTAAACCATCTATTTTTTAACAAAAATCTATACTGATTCACCACAACCACATTTACAACACACTCATCTCATCAAAAAATAATACTTGCTAGCAAAAACTATGAAAAAATCGATTCAACTCAAGATTGGTCAACTAACCAGAGAGAAAATCAGCTGCTCCGGCCGAAACCAAATTCCACCTGACTTGTGCCTGTGAAATTAAATTCCGAAAGAAATCTTACTTTTAAACGCGAGTATAGCCATCTCTCATAGGACTCCCCACAACAGAAAACAAGCCTTCATCAGCCAAATCATGCTCATCCAAATACAAATTCTCAGTTCCCCTAAACGCAGCGTGTAATACAACAACAGCAGCCCCAATCAAAACCGATACCAAGACATTTAACCAGACGTGAGTGAAAATCAAAGCAATAATAGTCACGACGGAAAGCAAACCAAGCACCACACGATCATCAATCGGACGATGGAAAATCACCAGTGGCTGGTCACGAAAGAAGTAGAGGAAAAACCAAGCGACAAAGACGACTAAGAAGACAATCATCGAGAGAGGGTGCCATAAGAGGCTTAAAAAGAGTATACAGAGGATTATCATAGTGTAATTAACGCGAAAGTAGTAGAGGTTGCGTTTTACGCGGATTGTGGCTTCGCCGAAGGAGAGCGGGCGCGTGAAGGAGGAGAATTCAATCAATTCGCGCCATGGACGGCGCGTGGCGAAGAAGTTGGTTGTAGTATTGGCGGAGCGGGTGAGGAAGGTGGATGGAGCTGCGGCGGATGGGAGGGAATCGTACGGATCTGGAGCTGGAGCTGGATATGAAGAAATCATTGAGGAAATGAACGAGAGAGAGAGGGAGAGATTGGAGATCGATTCGCTGTTACAGAGAGTGGCAATCTTGTGGATCTCTACAACTGACCAGTATTATTTCTTTAGAGGGCATTTGGTTTTTCAATGGTTAGATATTTGTTGAGACAGAGCTCAGGGGCTAGTGAAGACGACGCCATGTTAAGCAATAATGTGCGAGCGAGACAAAGCTCAACAAGGAAATTAGCCAATTAGAAAGGTCAGCAAGGAATGGGGAGTAAATTGGGGACCCAATAATGAAGACAAACGTTGTAAATCTTTATAGAGAGAATTGCCGCGTTTACTGGACTCCATTCCTTTGACCTCGCTTGCTGTTTTTCATTTTTGTTCTTTTTTCTTAAAAAAACAATTAAATAAGTTTTAAGAGATAGAAAATTAAAAAATAATGGCTAAAAAACTAATTATCAATAAAAAAGCAACAATACAAAAGTGGCACAAATTTTACAATTATGGTGTGGAATATAAATTATTCTTTTTGTGTTTTAAATATATTTTTTTATGTTGTAATATTAAAAATAAATTTTAAAATATAAAAAATATTTTAAAAAATAATAATTACCATCAAATATCAAGCTCATGATCAAAGTTTTGAAATCTAACCTAACCCGGCAGGTTAATCTGGGATCCGAAACTAGAACTGGACTAAATTGAGGGAAAAAAAATTTAAATGTAACGTGATAAGACCTGACCTGATTATAATCTGTTAATTTTTTTATTAAAATAAGATCGTTTTAATTTAAAAAATTAATCCAAATAACATAATAAAAACTCGAAATCCAAATCTTGGATCAGGCCGCCACTAGAGAACTATGCTCTTGGTATTTCACTACCATTTAAGAGAGAACTGGAATGACACGAGATAGAAACTTTTTAGCAGCGTCGGAGAGAGTAAGAAAAAGGAGTGCGTGTTTAATATAAATTGATAATTTAAAAATTGTAACGTCCCAAGATCTAAAAATCCGGCTGCCAATTTTCTAGACAAATAACCCAGCAATTTACTAGGCAAATAACCTGTAAACACTAAAATTATATTAAGGAAATGGCAATTATTAATAAACTTCTAAAGAACATTTAAGTAAACTTCAGATTTGTAGTCCATAAAGAAAAGATTCCGCAGGGATCACAGATTGTTTGATCGTCAGCATGACCACTAAGAAAGGACGCAAACAAATTTCACATATTTGGAGGCATGTCAAGAGCTTGTAGAATGTCTCTATGATCCCTGCAGTAAAGAGCAATAGCAGATATTCAACAGCAGCAGGCAATCATAAAAGGTTGAGCTGAAATCAAAGATATCAGAAAAATGGATTGCCCTTCATGTATTAACTCCTTTTTTTTCCCAATACAAGCAAATTTTGTTGACCTGGGAGTTTTCCTGTAATGTGCCGTGTTTGTTTGTTGTTGTGTATTCTGTATGTTTACAATATTGAAAGAGTTGTGGGAAACCTCTTGGGTTTGTGGGACAAACTAAATTGATGAGAAATGGCTGAGTCTAGAAGGACTAGATGGCGTTTAGGGGCAGAAAATTTTGAAGAGGAAATCAACCATGTGACTGTGACAATCAGTATACCTGAAAAGATCATTTAGCTGCCTGTTTTTTCGATCGAGCCGCATACCAGTAAGAAAAGATTCTGCTGCACGCTTGAAATCCTGAGAAGATGAATGGTCAGAGACGAATCATTTTTTACGGTGATAAAGAAAGACGGATGAAGGTGACGATCTACCTACTTTTGATAAATTCCAGGCAACTCCTTCAGCATAGTGTGCTTTTGGCAAGGAAGGCAGCACCATCCGGCTAGCGATAGCATCTCTCAAGGCAAGATCACCTTCATTCAAGTGAGCCCAGCACAAACTTCGATTGGTTAAAATAAATGCTTCTGCCAAAAACGTTTGACTAGATAAGAGAGCTGCTTCTGTGTCAACAGCCTGCAATTTCAACCAAAACGTTAAACAATTCAGATATATATATATAAACAATAATAATAGTAAAAGAACAGGAAGAAAGTTGTGTGGAGAAATATAGATTGAATCAGCAAAGCTCACCTCCGTATACCAACGGATGGCGTTAACATAATCCTTTCTCACGAATGCATCTTCTCCCTTAGATGTTGACAGAAAAAAATGCTCCAATTTTCTGAGTTTCCTCTGTGAGAAGATTCAGCACAGCTTAGAATTTTGAATGCAACTAGAAATTAAGCACAGGAATATTAGCTCTTATGCATAAGATAGATTATCGAGTCTAACCTTTCTTTCGAACTTTTCTGAGTTAACATACTTCATAATTCCATCAAAGCTCCAGTCAGTAACTTTTGGAATAGGAAATGTAACTGGCAAGAGAATTCTGACATCCTCAATATGACCACCTAAAGCAGCAACTTCAACTGGTGTTAAACCAAGCTGTTTGACAGTCAATTGTAAGCATTCAATTCAAGTAAACATATGATAAAATTACTGAAACTCAATAAGAGGAAAAGAGCTCTCACACTATTAGTCACATTTGGATCAGCTCCGGCATTCAGCAAGCATCTTATAACTTGTGTCTCCCCGTTAGAAGCTGCCACTTCTAAGGGTGTCATCCCAAGAGAGCAAGTGTTTGGATCAGCTCCAGCCTAAATACAAAACAATGTAAAATGATGAGGCAAAATTTAAAAACCTCAAAGCTATGGGATATGAAAATCAAGTCAGAATCATACCTGAAGCAATAGCTTTACACAGTCAAATGACGAAGCCAAAATGGATGCCACCAAGGGGGAATGAATGAAATCAAAAATCATGTTTGGCTGCAATATGTAAAAGAAATTATTCACATGTAAACCAAAAGGAAAAATGAAGATAAAGAAGGAGAGAAATGACCCCCTGATAGATAAAAAGCAACAAGGGAACGGGACAGCATCAGAAAACGTTTCAGCAAGATAGACAAGAACAGAAAATTGAAAGCTAACGTTTCCAGTTCATTAAAAACAATTAACCCATCTATTGTCTAGAAAGATTTAGGAACTAGTAACGCTTACATCGGCATGATTATCCAACAAGATTTTAACAGCTTTTTTCTGACCATGAATTGCAGCCCACTTCAATGGCGTGCCAGAATCAGCTTTTGCATCCACTTCAGCACCTTTCAAAATCAGCAGTAATAGAAATTTCTTCAACCCTGAAACAAAAAGAGTACATGACACAAACTAAAACTAATATATGGATCAAGCACAATTACCACGACTTAAGTAGTGTCTATCATCATTGAAAGACTTTCAAGGATGATAAATACATGGCAGCTATATCAAATGGTGACTACAATGATATTTCAAAACCACACAGAACAGAAAGGTTATCATGTAAAAATAAAACATAAAAGCACAAAGAACTAGTCCACAACTATATACTTCAAAGTGAAACTTGTACACAACCTGACTTTGCAGCGTAATGGAGAGGAGTGAGTCCGCTGTCAGTTGCTGCATTCGGGTTTGCCCCATTCTCAAGAAGATGAACTGCGGTTGGATAACGATCTGCTGTAATAGAAGTGTGCAAAGGAGTTTCACCTGGAAAGAGGCAAGAGAACATTTACATTACAGACTTCTTGGAAACACCGAACCTGCACAATCATATTCTCTAGAAAGCAGAGAAACAAACTTTTTGCCAGTTTCGTAAATGAAGATAAAAACTGAAAAGATGGAGCTGCGAGATGATATTCGGTTCAAATACAATCTCTTTCGAAATTGAAATTTATAACAATCCAATTTGTGCCATATACCTTTCCCATCTCTCGCATTAACATCTAGTTTAGCTTCTGCCGTAAGGTACCGGCAAACATGAGCCCTTCCTCCTACTGCAGCAAAATGCAGTGCAGTTCGACCATTCAAATCCTTGATGTTTGCTACTGTTTCCTCTAAACCATCTCCCATATCAAGTTCATTTGCCTGTCCTGCTCCAACATTTCATAAAGATAGAAATATGTTTCCAAAACTAGGATAAAACCCCCATGTACCTCGATGTTATCTATATCCCCAAACACAAAACAGAGAATAAGAGAATTATAAAATCAATATGTACTTACTTTTCAGTAGGTTGAGGTCTCCATTAAATGCAGCGCCAAGAAACTGGTAATTACTGGCAAAATCTGCAGGCCAAAGACGAAGTACAAAATTAAGATAAACCCCATAAAAACAGATGAACGCAGAAAGAAACCTCAAATCATTTAAAAGATGAACCTCGACGGAACGCCATTTGAGAACAAAGTGCTTGTTTTGGAGTAGTGAGTGGGAGCAAAACAGATAGAAGGGGAGGCTTCTTATAAAGAAAAATTCAGGAGAAACGCCAAGGAAATGAAAAGACTCGGACAATGCATATAGATGTCCTTGATTTGAAATGAAATTTATGACAAACTGTTCAGTCCACCGGTTAATTATTACCCCTGTGGCTTTTGGTTTCTTGGCTCCTCTTAAAATATGAGATCAAGTACAGAGACAATTCACGAGGATCTGTTTGGTCCCCGAGAATAATTTTAGCATGGATTGTGACCGAGCAAAGTCGGAGATTGGATTTTGCATAAAATATTCACCTCTATAATGCTTTATGAGTTTGGACCTGTTTTTGGGCTACTCTTACAGAGGTTTTAGCGAAAGCATGTCTCCTTGGATTTATATCAAAAGCAGTCAAAAGATCGATCCAAATGAGTTTTTTTTTTCTCAAATTGCAAATCCAAAAAACGATGGCAAACAAGCATGTCTTCAGGGTTTCTGGTAAAATTTCAACCACTTTATAGTGAATTTTTATCCACAAGTAGCCCTTTCAACCGATTCATAATGAACAAAATTTGATTCCGTATCACCATTCCATCTGTCCCAAACCATCAAATATGAAATCAAATGTATCGATCTTGTGTCCAAGCAATATCAAATCATGTTCACAATTCAAAATACATATTAAACAATCTGCTGCCATCTTTGATAAAAAGGGAGCAGGCAAACCAAGGGTTTTACAGGATATCCTGATGGCAAGAAGGAAAAATGTGTGTAGATTACAATATATACAGTTTGATAATCTGTGGCTAACTTTCATGCTCCAGTACAAGAAAATTCATATCGAGACATTGTATCGGTACATCCATATCAATTCTTACAAGTCATGAAAGAACTTGTAGGTCTTGATATCTTCCACAATAAACCTGACAGCACCAATGCAACCCAATACTGCAACAACTGAGAACCACGTAGCTATAGCTAAATTAAGGAGCTGCACTGATATGCGAATCTCCATGTTTTTCGGCATTCTTCCAGATTTCAAATATGCTATGGCAGGGAAAACAAAATCCAACGGAGTAAACCCAATGGCACCACATATGGATACAAAGTCACCAAAAAAGGGCATTGCTGCAGCAACGAGGGTGATAAGAACAATGTAAATGGAGGTGCACACCAGCCGAATTAGGCAGTTTTTGAGAGGGAAGTAGCTGGCAGTCTTGCTCCGCAGCATGTTGTTCTCGAAGTAGGCATACGTTGGCCTGCAATATATCTGAATAAAGAAATTGTGAGCGGAACAGTTACAAAGTATAAGAAGAAAGGTCAGAAAATCAGCGTCCTTTAAATTTTCTGCAACCAGGAATCACCCAAGATCTTAAACTGGTTAAAAAAGAATTTAAGCCAACCACCAGAAGGGAGAACATGTTTTGAATAGAATATGTATGGGAACAGGGAAAGTTAGAAAGAACAGCAATCAAGATGGGGGAAAATGAATCTTTTAAAAAAAAGACAGAAAGACTAAAGAACGGGTTTCTAAATTCACAATAACACACAAACACACAACGCTAAAAAAGTACTATAACTCAAGTGTTTTCGCGGTGTTTTTGAGATGCAGACAGTGACTTTGCCTAGGTTCACAGAACATGTCTCTTGACAAGAAAAAAGTCTCATGGACATCCATCAAAAACTGCTAATGGCATATCACAAAACCATTAAAAGTTTAGTGGTAATGTAATGGGTTTTGCCAGTGCTAAAATGTCCTATAGTTTGGTAGAAGGTGGGAGCTTATTCTATTTATCATGCGACATGAGTATTTTTCCAGGACACTAAAATGTCCTTTAGTGGTAAAGTATGCTGGATGATAGAAATTCTATGCTAAATTCAACCATCCAGGTCACAGCAAAGTTATGAAGATAACCTGATAGCATCCTGATATCTGAATAACTGCGAAGAGATTTGCCATGACAATTGTCCATTCTGGAACAGTCAGAGAAGCCAAAATGTAAGGCTGAACTTCTGACCCAAATGCCCAGTATCCACAGAATGCCAATTGCCAGTAAGTCAAGATAATAACGGTGTATGCTGCTGATACACCTTTATACAAGTTCTTTTTTGCAGGCTCTTTTACAGTGTTCTGGCAAGAAAACGGTCATTCAATGAAGGTTGAAAATGTAGAGAACCAAAGAAAACGGCCGAAGGAGTAATCGAAAATAATTTGGTAAGTCTGATACCTGTATTTCTGGAAGCATCGCATCTCCAAATGAAAAGGCAATTGCCCCCAAAGCATTGAAGGCTTTAAATCTCTTAAGAGAGGAGCTCCCTTGCACACTGTAACTGACTGATTTTCTATCCATATTCTTACCTAAAATGATGCAGAAAACATGAAACTGCTCGAGTCACTAACAGGACCATTTTTACGAGGGAAATGAAGACAAATCAGATACAAAAAGATGAATATGCAAATTTGCCAAGCCTACCATTATACAATGTCACGCCAATTGTTGTGCCAGCAAAGCCGATCGTGCTGAACGTGCACAACGCATTGACCCATCTCAACGAGTGGATATCAGGGAGTTGAGAGAGAAAAAGTTCAAAGGCTCCAAAGAAGATAATAAAATGCTGCAAGGTCAGCGTACCCTCTTTGTGATAGTGCTTGTAAACAGCCTGCCGAGAAAAGGAATCCAGCATTTCCCCATCCCACAACAAAACGAGACGAATTGAGAAGAAAATTAAGGGAAATGATGCACAGTAAAGATCACTCGGTATTATATATTGACCAACCTTGAGGCTGCTTCCGGCAGCAATTTGAATTGCAATGTTATTGCCCAAAGAAGCCACCTGCTGAAAAAATGCAATGGACCAGTAACCCCAGAATCCTTCAAGAATCAGAAAAACAAACAGTGAAGCAAATAAAAAACTAAAGAATCCCATTTACAAAACAAACCAAGCGATATTACTACAAAGCACTCGTGTCTTAAGTTATAGAATTCAAGTATTATTATTACTAGCAGGGATTAATGAAGAGGAAATTAGCGAGACTAACCGAAGATGCTTTCTGCGAGATGCCTATATGTGATCTGCTTCTTCCCATTCCATCTCCACAAAGACGCAATCAATAGACTCGAGTACCAGGTGGCCAGTGTTGCGCCTACCAAACTACTCACCCCTGAACCCAAAAGACATCTTTTTTCAAGTCAGAAATCAGTCCCTCTAATTCAATCTTCAAAATATTAATTAAAGAAAGGATTGAGACTAGAAATTACCAAGGGGCCAGCCAAGAGAAGCGAGAGCAAACGGTAAAGGAGCATAAGCAGCAGGGGTAGCAATTGTTGTGGCAACATGGAACGCTGCATGTTTCCAAGTGCCTTTGCCTTCATCAACTTCTCTTGAATCTTGTCTTTCTACTGCAGCTACATCTTCTCTTCTTTCTTCTTCATCAGCTTTCCCTGTCGAGTTAAGTGACATTTTGTAAACCTTTTCTTGCAGCTTTGTGGTGTTCCGGTGGAGCAAGTAACAGCACCAGAAGTGAGGAGTCCATTTGATAATGAAATGGACGGCCTTTTTTTTGACTTTCTTGTATAAAGAAAGATCAAAGCCATTGACAATTGAACGCTGAAATTTCTGAACAATTTGAAAAGGCAAGATACCAATTATTTTTTTGTTTTAAAAATGTTTTAAAAAAAATTAATTTTTTTTTATTTTAAGTTACTTTTTTAATATTCTTAGATATTTTTAAAAAAAGATATTCTTAGATATTTTTATGTTAATATAAAAAAATAATTTTTTTAAAAAAAAGATATTTTAATAAATAAAAAACACCCCAAATTCTATATTATTACCGCTGCAATCTGCAAAATTACCATTTTATGTCAGCAAAAAAATTCCAATATAACAAAATGACTAAACTACCCATATATACACAACTGGAAAGGGGGGCTATAATCTAGCGCGGGGCTTCCCATGAACTCCCAGAACTAAAGTCAACTTCTCTAACCCCAGAAGTAGCGTAATCTGATGAAGCAATAGACAAAAACCCCGAGCCCTTTGGAATCGAAGCCAGTTCAATATTCCCCCAACACTCAACTTCATGACTATCCTCGCGAACCCCGAACAAACCACAACCAGAACCCCTTCCCGAGGCTAAAATCTCAGATTCACCGGAAACAGCTGAGACTCCTGGATTAGCTGGTCTTGATCCCCAACAAACCACACCGCCTTCCTTAATAACGCCGCAAACTAAACCCATCACCAGAAACAATCCTTCTAAAAACAAGACTATCAATATTAGACTTCTGAAACGAATCATTTATTAAACTTCCAATGACCCACGTTTCCATATTCTGCACTAGAAAAGTAAGATCCTTTAATGGCACGAGCATGCTATTTGCCTGAAGCAATTTGTGAATAAGAGTTGTATTGGGCACTCTCTGGGAAAACTTTTTTACCCGGATTTGATAAGTTAAAGCAAAATGCTTGAGAGTTGTTGGATGTGATTCCACAAATAAACTCTTCACCACATGAGACAGAGGCCATTGCTGGAAGGGAGCTGGAATATAATTTATAATTTATAAAAATAAGTTAATTTATTTTTCTCTATTTTTATAATTTGAATTTCATTTTAAATTCAAATCAACATTCTCGATAGATTCTTATCACAAAAATTAATTTAATCCTTCAAATTGAGTTCAATTTCAAGGTTCCAAATAACCCGTTAGAAGAATTGTTTTCTTTAATAGACATGGAACA
>Ga0325410_1007695_pt1 | contig 11753 bp, 13 predicted proteins | sample PopdelMetagenome_16_FD_206182 | JGI IMG/M metagenome (GOLD analysis project Ga0325410, IMG submission 206182) | Populus deltoides microbial communities from Bellville, Georgia, United States - Xylem-PdIQD-R3 | ecosystem: Host-associated > Plants > Phyllosphere > Stem > Wood/Secondary xylem... | reverse complement strand
TTAATCCTTATCTTATCCAAAGTTATCTAAGATATAAACTTATTGTAGTAAAACAAGCTTATCCACTATTATGGACAAAATCATTATTTCTTAATTTTTTTTATTATCCATTATCTATTTATCACTTATTTATTTTATAACTCAGTTGGCTAAAGTTTGACCAAGTTTACCTATATTTTATTAAAATGTTTTTTTACATATAAAGATTTAATTGCAAGAACTTTTATGATTCAAGTACTATTGGGTAATAAATATACCAAAAAAACTAGACGACCAAAAAAAATTTAAATAAGGACTAAAATATCATAAAAATAAAATAGGAATTAAAATGTTTTTTTAAAAGAAATCAGGGACCAAAATGAACTTTTGCAAGAGCTTCTTCTGCCATTATCCTCTCCACCACACACCAAAAATGTGTGTTTATTCCAATCTCATCTATTATCCAGTCCAGTCCATTGAAACATCTAACAACAAAATATCATCTTTAATGAAATACGTAATTTAAAAAATAAAAATAGAAAAAATCTTTAGACAAAGGGAGTACGGATTTGATTACTACAATTGTATTTACGAGTGAAAAGAAAACGTTGTTTAGACCTTCCTATGAAACTACAGGTGTCATTGTTTAGCTAACTGATCTTGTTATCATCCTAACTCATTCTTGTTATTATCTTAATTGCATACATTTATGTGCATTCCTTACCGCAATTGCTTGTTCATGCATCAAAAAAATGACCACCCACGAGCGCGCGCGCGCCGAGGGGCTTTGACTGCTCGACTCCTCTTCCTCCTTGAAAGGCCAAAAACTTTCAATGGCTTTCAAGCCTAATAACAGGGATTTCACATATTAAAATTTTCAAATATCCAAGTAGAGAGCTGGGAAAAAAAAATAAAACAGAGAGAATGACAAATGTTCTTCAACTTCGTCATGTCAAGATAAGATGAAATTGGCAAACCCTAGAGCTATTCCAGCACTCAATTTGCTTAAAAACATTGAGCAAAATTAATACACTAGAATTAGATTGTCCTCACCTTTCTAACAGAAGGCCACTACCTGTTCTCTAACTATTATAGATACCAACTTCATAAAACGAGATTATAATCAGAGATATCTCGCTAACCCTAGCTAAACAAAAATTTCACAGCCAAAATGACCATTTATCACTGCACTTGCCAGTCACCTGTAGTTTAACCGGCATGCTGTCATCCCATTCCATACTACACTCCGGGTTGGAGTCTCCTTGTAACATAAAGAAAAAAAAAAGAAGGGGGGCATGGTTTTGTCAAGTGAGAATGCTGCTCAAACCGAAGATCCATCTGCATTATTGAACATAAATAAAACTCAATCATGTGCAACTTCAATCAAAATTTCTATCACCATTTTGATGTCCAGCTCCTCGTAGATACAAGAGCTTCTTGCAATTCGGCATCTGCTGGTTACCATCTATGTTAAGACATTGGATAGTCAATGAGCATCAATCATCATCCACCAAGGACATAACTGGAAGTCCCTTGCTAGAAAAGCTTGTACACTTGACTAGCAACTCATCACCAATCTCAAAGTCCCTCTTTCCATTGGTCTGCATGGAGATGCAAAGATGGTGATTTTCACGGACCAAAGAAAAGCCAAGCAGAAAATGGAGGGAAAGAACAAAGAAATGTCATTTGAATTTCAGATTTTTATTTTATTCAAGAATATGACATCCCTTAAATCAACAAAACAAAAGACCAAAACACAAAACCAATCATCGCCTAGAAAAGGTGCGCCAAATTTAAAATCAGATTTTTACAATAAAAAAGTTGTCAATGCTTTAAAAAGACTGGAACCCTTTCACTATAAATGAATGAATGAATTTACTAAGATTGTTTTTGTATTCTGTAGGCTGTCAACCAATAAACTTAATCATGAACAAACAAATAATTTTTGGTCCTCAAAAATGATTACTATACAGTGGTGGCAGCAAATAAAAAAGATAAGAAATGCAAAATATTGTTCAAGAAATATATGCCAATTCAAAATCATTAGCAATGCGTACCTCAAACCGATACATTCCACGAACTCCATTACCCAAATCAAGGACTAACCCAAGTGCACGAATTTGATAAACCTTGGCAGCAATCTTCATTCCAAGTTTCAGGCTTTTTGCACTCAAAGGTGACACCACTTTGGCGTCCTCATCATTCAAACGATCTACAGTATGTGAAGAGTGACCAGAACTATAGATTGATGCATCAGAATCATCACTTTCAGGCACCTTTGTTTTTTGCTTGCGATCCCGTTTCGTAGCCCATAAAGTTTTAGAATTGCTCTTAGAACCCTGATTCAAACTGACAGTTTTGTCCTCCTCATCACACTCTGCAGCACTTCGAATCAGAAAACCAGGATTCGAGGAAGTTGAAGGCTTTACAGTGCTCCTACTTGACATCAACTCAGCATCTGTAAGTTTCTGCTCTTCTTGTTCATTAGGCAAATTCCCAACTGAGGTCCAAACTTTAGGTGCTTCTTTAACAACAGGAACAGGCTCCTCAGTAACACTATTTTTCTTAGATTTCAACTGGGGTAAAGTTGCTTTAAGGGATAATTTGATGTTGCCACGGACATCCTGCCCTATGCACATCAAGGAAAGCTGCTGCCCAACAGATATGACATCTGAAATCTTGGAGACCTGATGAGGAGAAAAGATGTAAAACCGTATGTAGAACTTAACACAGAAGCGTAAGAATGTTAATCCATTCATAAGCCCTTAGGTGAGAAATCTGAATTCTGAAGGTATCAATAGCAGCAGAGTTTTGAGCATGAATTTCAACAGATAGGACATTCTTTAATTCCAATCACATTTTGTTTCAAAACATAAATCTAATGCACCAAAGAGTTATATCACAACTGAAAAGCAAAACATAACCAAACCATGAAAACAAAGTGTTTCAAATAAGGCATCAAAAATCCATAACAACTTGATAGCCAATTCCCCTCCGTTAATTGGTTGTCGATCTTTCTTTCTTTTTCAATAATTTCTATAAAGTGCCCTCTTTCAGATAATTGAATGCAACTGTCATTATCCAGGTAACAGATTCTGCTGAAAATATTTGTCCCTCAGCAATTACTTAAAGCATGGTACTCCAAAACTTAACAATCAAATGATAGTTGGTACGACTAATGGCCTCTTTGCAAAACATGAAACAGGCCAGGCTGCTTGCCAACTTGCATCTTGCCCCCCAAAACAGCAAGGCCTTCCCACTCCTACAACTAAACTGCTCGTTTCTCCAAGGTGGTAGATTTAATTTATTTATATTTTTTTTCATTTCATGGCACTCCCTTGTTTTTTGCTAGTATTCACTCCCAAGGCCTTTTAGCTCCATGAATAATTGTCAGCTTTAATTGTCATATGACAGTGTCATATTCTATCCAAACCCAGAAGGCAAAAGGAAAAACAAAAGAACCACTGCAAGATATATTTAAAAAATATAAAACCTTTTAATTTGTACTAGCAAAGGACAATGCTCTACAAAGACACAACAGACTCAAGACCGTATTTGATCATTCAACAAGGACAAAGTTCATAGAAGATGACCTCAGCTAATCATAAACACCCTGAAATTGGCACTTTCAAGTATAAGGTCCAATTAACTTCCTATGCTGGTAAATTTGAGTCTTTGGGACTCAAACAAACTCAAGTTTAAAATAAAAGAAATATGCTTTGATAATCTTCAATTAAATTCATCCCAAGGATAAAGAGATCATGCCATTTTAAGAACAGAACATAAATTGCATAAGATTGCCAGAGATTTATGCATTTCTATAACATGTCCCACTACTGGGCATTTAAGCAACAGAATATTGGACCCAAATAAATTGTGCAGCCAGGCAGAAAATGAAGGGAAGACAATTAATAGAGCTCCAATTTACATTATGTCACCATGCTATTTCATACCGGTTCATGTGATAATTCAGAAACATGTAGCAGACCTTGCTGGCCACCATTAAACTCCACGAAAGCACCATATTCCTTTATTGAAGAAACAATGCCTTTGTAAATCCCACCAACTTCAATTTCACGGCCGATTATAAAATCAATCTGAGGAGAAAAATGTCAAAGCAGTCATGCAACTTACAACAAGCAATAGATCTCCCAATCACCACTCATTAAACCATCGAATATGGATATATTGCCACGTGAAACTTATGGCATGGAGAGGGTAAAACTGCTATCCCAGAGAATATTGCATTTTATTTCTAAAACATGAAAAGAGAGACAAACATTTATCTAAAATCTATAATTCTTTCTGGTGTGTGTGTTGGGGGGGGGGGTGTTGAACAGTTTTCGCATACTTTGAGAATGGAGCAATTTGACAATATTAAGGATTCAGATTAAAACCCTTGAAGCACTTGGTTCCCTTGCATTCAAATTAGCATGAAAAAGCTCCTAGAGTGACTGGATTTCTTTCTGTTAATAGTTCCAAAGCTTGAGAAATAGGCAGCAAAGTTCTGAGGCATGGTATGAATAATTAAAAATAATAACTGTGCTAGTGACATGAAAATTCAAGTTTTTCAATGTTGTGCAGTGCTCAAGAGAAGCAGATCTCAATCAAAATAAGGAAAGATATAAATGGCTGAACAGAACACAAAAGAGAAACAAAACCTTCTCTTGCACTCTCTCCAGTACAGTCTGATTCTTGGCAAGTATAGTAAGTGTTTCGTCGCTTACAGACATCCGTGCACCTAGATTATGCAATAATGCACACAAAAATTGTAATATAGTCAACATCAAATTGATATCCAATCATAGTAGTTGAAATTTTCTAAAATTTACAGCATGAAGAGTTGTTTGGAATATTCTAAAAACTATTGCATCAGGTTACCACAGACTGGCAAGCATAAAAAAATTATGAAATGGATTGGTTTCCCCTTGGAAAAAAAATTGTATAATCCAGAAGTCTGAAATACTTGTAACATGTTTGTAAATTGTCATTGATAACTCATCCCTACCTTACAGTGCCTATATTTTTTTAAAAAAACACACTAATATTCCTGTCCCGAACTTAAAGTGAACCATGTTCCACTTGTACATATTATTAGAGGAATGAACTACTATAGAGAGTCTTATAATAAAACCCCAAAAAAGTTGAAATGTTCTAACAAATCATATGGGAATAAGGAAAGCAAGTAGGAAGTGGGATGATACCAAGACTTGAATATGGAATATACTTTCATGGATGTGTCCTAAATACTAAAGTTTGAATTGATGAATTTCATACTAATTTATACGAACACCCTGAAAGGCAAGACAGTAGAAATGCTAGGTTATTAAAATGCATCATATGCAGGCATTATTTCTTCTCAATATGCCATTTATTATCAGATATTATGGAGAAGTATCAAACAATAGTCAAATGGTAAAGCATTAATAGTCAAATCACAATTCAGTGCCAAAAGACCCTTTCAATTGAATGGAGCTATAATAATTTATATAATGCCACACATAGCATTGTCAAGTTTGAACTGAACCTGTATCCTCTTCAATTTTTCTCTTAAGAACACCTAGAGGCCCAATCAAGCGACGAAGAGCATCATTGCTGAACTTTAAGGTAGCTGCATCATGGATGAAAAGTTTTGAGCAGGTAGAAAATGAATATAATCAGCACAATGATAGAAAACATGCATAGAGGATGTTGAAAAACCAACCCAATCGAGGAGAATTTCTATGATCCTGAGTGCGTGGTGCACTAATCTCTTGATCCATGCGGGCAAGGATTTGAAGACGCCCTTTAAGAGCTGGCTCTAAACACTCACAAATGATATCTAAAGGAATTCCAGCAGGTTTTATATCCAACTGAACTGCAGTAACTCCCTTACGTGTTCCAGCAATTTTGAAGTCCATGTCCCCTAAATGATCTTCCAGGCCCTTGAAGAACCCAAATCCAATAAAAAAGAAACTGAGCAAAAGTTTGGAAGGATTTTCAAAAGCTGAAAACAGATAACATGAAAAATAAAGAAACTCTCGTACAAGTCCAAATGATTGCTTAATAATAGTAGCAGATAAGATTGACATTAGTTAAATAGAGAAGCTTCCAAACCAATACTAAGGAAGAAAATAACAAGCAAAAAATCCTAACAGCTTGCAATGACCTTCAGCATTGAAATTAAAAAGTTACCAACATGTAAAAGAATATACTACAATCCACAATACAATAATGCAAACAAACCAAGTAAGAATCTCACCAAAATATCAGTCACTATACGATAGTCCTTAATTTCACCAGTTGATGGATCAACTTCACTAACAAGACCCACGGAAACACCAGCAACATGTTCTTGCAATGGAATGCCAGCATCCATCATGGCCATACTGCCTATTTGGTTGGAGGAGAAAAAGAAACATATGTCATGCTAGCTATTAACAAAAGGCATAAATGAATAGACCTGCATAGATTTATATAGTCATATGACACAAACTAAAGTTGTCAAGTTTTTTAGAACTTGTACCAAAATTCCTCACGGCCTAGTCAACTTATCCTATGGTAATCACAAGAAAGTTCAATCCAAGTTTGTAGGCAGATAAAATGCACAAAAAGCAAACAAAGGGAAAACAATGAGCTATTATAGTTGTAAGTTGAGAAGGGAACCTCCACAAACAGTTGCCATTGAAGTTGAACCATCAGATGCCATTACTTCTGAATTGATGCGAACTGTATATGGAAAATCATCCTCAGGAGGCAAAACAGCAAGCAAGGCTTTCTCTGCAAGAGTTCCTAGAAATGATGAAGACAGCATACACAAAATATGGGTTAGAAAATCATTTAGATGCATAGGTACTTTAGTAACCATCAATTGCAGAGCAAGGTCATCAAAGTTCTAACACAATCAAGACCAAGAAAAAATAGGTCACTGTGCTGAATCATTTAGTGCTTGGACATTTGGAGCTAATAATTATCAATGACTATTTTCTAAGAATTCTAAAAAGAACGAAGACCATAAGCTAAATATTTTTCCACACAAAGTTATACTATATTTTGCAACCACAGGAGTTGAGAATAATAATTATATGCATTCAAGCATCAACTAATGAGGAAAAATGGCACCAGCAGGTCAACAAGGTACTAAGCTCTAAGGGCTCTTTATCTTACCCGTCAAGAATGTTTCCATCTTTCTTCTTTGTCAAGTGAAATTAATTACAACCTGCTATAGAAATACAGTAAAAATCTCTAATTCTATGTTTGGAAGAAAAATGAACAACAAAGAAAAGGAGGGGGAGAGGGGTGTAAACATGGGATAAAATGAGGTAAGGAGACTAGCATTTCCTCCACTTTTTTTTGGACTTTGGATGGAGTGAAAATGGAGGGAAATAAAGTTATAATTTCTTCTTCTTCTTTTTTAGCAAAGAAAGTGGAAGATAAAATACTTTTGTACCATTTACGTCAAATTAATGTAACACTTGTCAAGAACAATTGCAAGTCTATAACTTCTCATATGAAAAAAGGTAAAGGCGCATGGGAAACCTCCCCCCCCCCCCCAATGTTTCTCTCCCTCAAGTTCCCAAGCAAGAAAAAAAAGCACTGTCCTCTCTCCATGTCCTTTTCACTCATTTTCTAGTTTCCCAAACATGGTGTAAAGGGTAGATATATATATATATATATATATATGGTTGTCCAAATAATTTTAAATCATCCATTCATATAAAAAATTTAAACCCCAAAAACAAATGAATACAATTCCATTATTAGTGTCATAAACAAGATCTGAAAGCCTGCGTATGCCACTACTTCTAGGTTGGTTCTGTAATTTATTTATTTCCAAGTACTACATTGCTACTATTTTAGAATCATATACAAACAAGATTGGAATACAAATACAGTAAGGCCAATTCTTGAACAGATTACTTATAGTGTATACAGTGGTTGATTGTTGTTAAGCAACATATCAGCTCCAACCATATTTTTTAGGATAAGTTAAAAACCTACTTGTCTTTCATCAGTGTTTGGAAGGTAACACGCGCACCATTTCAGACTAACTGCACTTTAATAAACAGATAAAAGCCAATTCTATAGTCTCAAATAAGCACACAGAATAAGCTGAATGGAATATGGACTTGCTTGCTCTATGAAACTTCCATAACAACAACAAAAAATAGGAAATACATGTTGTAGAAAAACTAAAGCTCCATCATAATTATATGAAGTTTGACAAATTTTTAAATTAAACTGCCAAATTTGAATTAACTCAAGCTGTGAAAAATATTATCTGAAGTCTCAGAAGGTCAACTTGAAATAACCAAGCTTTTGTACTATTCATTATTTCACTCATATGACATAGTAATATGAAAGTCAAATTGGGTTTACCATGACCAACTTCACGTCTGTTCAGACCAACTCTTTTGCCAACTTCATTAATTGAAAATGGAGGGAAACTATAATGAAGCATGAAACGCTTTGTTGGGGGTCCGACCAAGGAATCCAAACGTTGAGCATCCCTAGGTGCACCAAGAGTGACAGTACAAAGAACCTAGAGATTATCAAATATACCCTAGAGTCAAAAATACTATCAACAAAACATAGCATTATCCTTGATTCTGTGCTTATATTTCTTGATCAAACATTTCAGCACTGTATGTCATCAAATACAGGCAAAAGAAAAAAGCAGACTAACCTGGGTATCTCCACGAGAAAAAAGTGAAGATCCATGCAAATTAGGTAAATAACCTGCTTCACAATACAATGGCCTCACTTCATCAAGGTGTCTCCCATCAACTCTAAATCCCTCTGCAATAATCCTGTTGCGGACAACCTGATATTTTTACAAGATTTGAAAACTGTGAACACTGAGCAATCCAAGTGGCAAAATAAGAATAAATGCAAACAGCTAATATGACTGGAAAAGAAAAATGTGGTGTTAATTCCACAGGAAACTATGCAGGCCAGCCCTATAAACTTTGATAAAATTATCAGTTACTGAAGAGAAAAAAAAAGTTCATTGGTACCAGTCCATTGCTCATCCTAATCAGAATAGGAAAAGGAAATTGAATAAATTTTAGTAACCACCTGTAAATTTGCAATAAAATATTAATGAAAAACTAAACAGTGAACCATTAGATTACTATTTGTGTGCACAGCTTACCCCTTTTCGTACTCTGTCTACAACCTTTGAAAGAACTGTTAAGCTTTCTGTATCACATTCTTCTTCAAGGGTTCTTTTTACTTCCTGTGCAATGTTGTCTAAGGCTTCTCCACGCTCAAACTGAACAAGTAAAAATAAGTATGATATAAAACCTGAAATCATAGAGAAATATAGCATATAGTGTAATCACTATGTTCGTATCTTACACACTTACATGCACACAAGCAAACACAGCATGCTCAACACACATGTACAAAGAACTTAAACCGCAGGATAACTCGTGGATATCAGATTTTCACGCACCTTACCATACGAAGGATCTGTAAAGACAGCTTCAATCTTTGCTTCTGTCAAGTTTCGAACTTTTTCCAATGTTCTATCTGACACCAAAGATAGTTTGTAATCCTTCTTATGCTTCCCAGCTTTCGCGGCTAGTCTGATTTGAGGTTCAAGATACTTCACTGCCTGATAATCAGAGTCAAGCATAACAATCCAATCCATAAACAGAAATATAGTGGAAAATATAAAAAGTTTAGCTGCTGACCTCTGGATGTGCCAGTCTTAACCCGGCTTCTAGATCTTTCTCTGAGATCCCACCAGCTTGCACATCTATCATTAGAGTTTTGTCCTTTGTACAGGCATATACTAAGTTCAGATCACTTAAGCTAAGCTGCATGGACCCAATGAGTACCAATCAGATGGAATGATATACTTGCATGACAGAAGACAATATTCATGTACTGGCTAGTTCTAGATCTTTTCAAGGTATATAATTACTTGAAGCAATTTCATCATAGGCCAGGAAAGCTTGTTTTCAGAGTCAAGCATGTAAGTTAAAAAAGAGTTAAGTATAGACGAGCAATGAATACAAAACTCTTCAGATCATAAGCGAAAGCAATGTTTGTAACTGATTGTGGAAGAATTTGCTCTGCTAAAATGAACTAAAAAAATATGATGTAGCTATGGTCCTATAAGTTTCAGGTCTCACAAAAGTCACTATCTTATTACTAGATTCACAGGCTCATAGTATTTGAAGACAGGAAAAAACAAAAGAATGAACCCAAAAAAAGAGAGGATTAAATAGGATACAGTTTCAAGAACTAAGGGCAAAAATCACACAATTTCAATACGCATAAGAACTATGCAACCATATGCCTTCATGATAAGCATCCAACAAATCACAAGAAACTACAAGAACTGATCTCATAACCTAAACCTACCCCAAAATATTGATCAGGGCATTGTTCTGAATAAAAAAATAAGTAAAGCAATCCACATGGAGTATCACCTCATCCATGGTTGGATTAACAACAAACTGTCCGCAAATTCTTCCTATGCGAATCACTCCGATGGGACCACCCCAAGGAATGTCAGACAGCATAAGAGCAGCAGACGTTGCATTAGCTGCCATTACATCTGGATCACGTCTCCCATCTGAAGAAAGAACACTTGCCATAACCTGTGAAGAAATCAATATTTATCAGTAGACATCAAAGAATAAAAAGGGAGTCAGAAGTTACCAAAGTGAAGGGCAGGCAAAATAGTAACAACATACCTGAACCTCATGGTAAAATCCAGCAGGAAAGAGTGGTCTTATAGGTCGATCAATAAGCCGACCGCATAAAAGTTCGCGTTCTTTCGGTGCACCCTCTCTTCGCAGGTAAGTACTAGGAATCACACCTTGAGCAAATTGCTTTTCTTGATAATCAACCTTTCGAACAAATAATAATAAGAACAGCGGCATCATTTAGGGCCATTTGGTATCATTTACGGTTTCCATTTTCTTTGTTTTTCTTCTTTTTTTTTCAAGAAATTCCAGTTAATGCAGGCTATAGAAAGTAAACCATTTTCATTTCATATGAATTCTAGCAGCCAATAAAAGAGCAGTATCTTCTGAAAACCAATAATAAATCATTGTTTGTTTTAAACATGGTAATTAACAAAAAGGAAAATTACCGATTAAAAAATAATAACATACTGTGAGAGGCAAAAAATCGCGAACAGAATCGCCTTTAGAAGAAGTGACAGTAGAAAGCACTTTGGTCTCTTCCATCCCCAAAACGACAGAGCCATTAGCGAATCGAGCAATTTTGCCAGTTTCAAAAGTGATTAAGCGCGAACCGATCTCGAATTCTTCTCTAAAGGTCTCGAGGAACTTCGTACCGGCGGTGGAAACGGGTGGTTCCGGGTCGGGATCGGAGGGAGCGAAGCCGAGACGGCCACTACAAATGGTGCGGAACCCTAAGGATCGCCATGTGAGGAAGCGAGGGAGCGAGTTTAAAAGAGGATTTGATCTACTTGCTGCCATTATCGACGGCATTTTAGTGAAATCGGATTGACTGTGTGAGAGAAACAGAGAGAGAGAGGTTTTATTTTAGGGTTTAAGGGGGTTCGGAAATGTTCCTATGAAAATGTCATGAAGGGTTTTACGGTTTTCATTGGGTGTGTTGCGGTGTAGGTTAAGTTGGATAAGTTTGGGTGGATGGCTACAGTGTAGAATAAAAAAAAAATGGGTACCGAAAGTAGATAGTGCAAAGAAATATAAAAATTACATGAATCTTATATAATTACAAATAAAACTAAAACAACTATAAGTCCTTCAATAACAAAATAAATAAACATACACACTTAGAGATAAAAT
>Ga0325410_1007693_pt1 | contig 11754 bp, 11 predicted proteins | sample PopdelMetagenome_16_FD_206182 | JGI IMG/M metagenome (GOLD analysis project Ga0325410, IMG submission 206182) | Populus deltoides microbial communities from Bellville, Georgia, United States - Xylem-PdIQD-R3 | ecosystem: Host-associated > Plants > Phyllosphere > Stem > Wood/Secondary xylem... | reverse complement strand
CCAAAGAGACCCTTCGGCTTCCTCCCTTCTCTTTTCTTCAATATTTTCTCAACTTGCACTGCCAAAAGATTTTCATTCCAATTAAACGGCTGAGTTTCGTGTGTCTCGTTTCCCTTTTTTCTAATGCAAACGGAGGTGGTCGAAATAAGCAAAACTCCTTCGTGGGATCCACGTGTCATAGGACCCAACATAATTCATTACAAACGTGGCATTACATAATTGGGCCCATTTATTCCCCGAATGTCTCTAAAACAAGGAGCTGCAGAATCCATCCACGTTTGCTGACGATAACATTACGTCACTCACCCCACCACTTTATAAAGTGACACACAAAAGGTGTAGCAATCAAGTACATTCAACTCCACGTAACTCCCTTAATCAACCAGTTTTTAGTATTTACGCCAACCAAATCACGCCACATCCTCGACAAGGACATTCAATGCCACTCAGCATGGCAAACTCGTAATTCCAGCAATTCCAGATGTCAATTTGTTATAAAACTATCTAAAGAGCCTATTCTTTTTTTACCCTTTAGATTTTTATAATTATCTCAACAGAGAGTATATTTTGAAGAGCCATGGATTTGCGTCAACGGACGCCAAACAAAATTCAAATACAGCGGAATTGTGTTTTACTATTTCTAATATTAATAAAAAAAACATTTTAAATTTCCTCTCGTCTCCTTCAATAATTAATAATAATTATTTCTCTGAAGAAGTTCACGGCACTCACCACTACGCCCTTCCTTCCCTCTCCAATCATAATCTCTATTTCTCTACACATAAATTCTCTATCTTAAATATTTAATATTTGCTTATTATTTTCCTTTCTAATTTCCCAGCGAGAGAGAAAGCAAATGAAGTAGAAGAGTACAAGAAAGATATATCTATACTTCTAAGAAACTCTCTCTTGATTATAATTTATTTACTGTGTTTTTAAGTTAAAAAATAATAATTATTTGATCGTCAATACAAAAGCTCAATTTGTCTGGAATCTGTCTTCAATGGCCTCTTTTTAACTGCTCTGGTACTCTTTCTTCCTCTCTTCTCTTATCACTTTTTTTGAAAATCATTATTTGTTGAAGGTAATTCGTAGTTTAAGCTTTTTATACTTTGATCTTTGATTGTTTTATTTTCTTTTTGGTAAGATAGTTAATGGTGCTGTTAGGGGTCTCTCTCTCTCTCTCTCTCTCTCTCTCTCTCTCTCTCTCTCGTTTTTTTGGGCATGCTAAATTTGAGTTTAATTTTTTTTTGGCTAATTTTCGGTGTTTGGAGTTTAGGGTTGACTTGAGATTGAGTAAACTGTGAAGTGAACTTTGTGAGCTGCCGCCGACCTGGGTTTTTTTTTTAATTTTTTTTTGCGTGTGTTGGTTGCATGATTTTGATTGTACTCAAATTTTGCTCCTTTTGGCGTGGATGGATTTTTTTTCTCAGATTGTTGACTTGGTACCTACTGCTAGTGTTTGTGTTATAATTGTTATTCCGCAGCCGTTTTTAGCCTTTGATAAGATTTAACATGCGATTGAGATTGTAATTTTGCAGAATTAGAACGTGGGAGAAGGGGAAAAAGTGGAGATTTTCTTTAACTGATAGGTCCGGAGAACGTGTCTGCATTAGGGTTTAGGGATTAATTTTATTTAATTTTTTTACTGAAAGTATCGGAAATTGTTTGTTGAACTCAATTTAAGTTCTCATCGTTTTTCAACGGTGCTGAATTGATCTTACTTTATTTATGTGAATGATGAATTTATGTTCGTGTCTGCCTTTTCAATGGTTTGACTCCGTTTTTTCTGTTTTCTGTTTTAGTGAGAAGTGATCAAATGGAGCAAGATTTGAAGGGCACAATGTCTGGTAAGTGTCCTGGTGCATTCCTTTTCTTTTGACTCCTTCCTTTCTTGAAACCCAGTGCGCGCACCCCTTTGTATCTTGTTAGTATATGTGTATGCAGTAAATCGGTAATTTCTCGACTGACCTTCTGTTCTGTTTATAGGTCCATCAAAAATTCCAGTTGTTAATAGTAGTAAGAAAGTGGGCACTGGAGCATGGGGGATCCCACTTAGAACTGATGCAAGATTGTTTTCTAGCTCATTGCCTGTTCTTCCACATGAAAAGCGTTTGTCTAAGCTCTTGTTGCTAAGTTATGGATTTACACTCATAACAGATACTTTGATTTCTGAGACTTTTTTTTTCCTATGCAGTGAACTTTCATGAATCAGAGAATTGTGGTCGATCTATTGATGATAGCTCACCTAACTTGAATAAACTCGACCTTGAAACTGAGGTTACAGATCTATTTGAAGACATTGAACCAAGTGCAATTGGAAATTTGCTTCCTGATGACGACGAACTTCTTTCTGGCATAATGGATGATTTTGATCTTAGTGGGTTGCCTAGTCAAGTGGAGGATTTGGAAGAATGTGATTTCTTTGGTCCTGGAGGGGGGATGGAGTTGGATTTTGAATCCCAAGAAAGCCTTCGTATTGGTATGTCCAAGCTAAACATGTCTGATGGGATTCCTGCAAATGGGGTTGGTCATTATCCTCTTCCAAATGGTGTGGGAACAGTGGCTGGGGAACATCCATATGGGGAGCATCCTTCAAGAACATTATTTGTTCGGAATATCAATAGTAATGTGGAGGACTCTGAATTGAGATCTCTCTTCGAGGTATTTTTATAATTGTCAGAAATGCCAGATATCACTTATCTAAACCACAATGATTTTTCAGAATATCAATAGTAATGTGGAGGACTCTGGTTATATATTGTGAATATCGCTATCTGTCATAAATGTCTTCTTCAAGAGCACTGTCGAAGTAATGGAAGGCCTTTAGGTGATGGAATGGTTTCGTTGCAGTGAATCTACTTGCCTGCTTTCTTTCACTTTTGAAATTTCTTTTTTTAGTATTTTTGAGCAAACTATCCCTCTGGTTTTAAATCAATATAAAATTTGTGGAGGTTGGTGCAACTTGCATCTGTATTTAGCTATTGCGATGAACCTTTTTAATGAATCACTAATTATGGTTTGATTGCATTCATATGATTATATTTAAACTGAAGTCTTGACCTCTTTATTGTATTTGTTGATATTCTGATGTCTGGATGTATGTTGTGTTGCTTTTGTTAAATTGTAAAATAGATATGAAATTTTTTGTTTTGCATTGTGCTGCTACTGCTAATTAAATCAATTTAGTTAAATACTCTTCAATGAAGCAAGGGGTCATAGAAGTATAATTAAATAAATGTGGAGTTTTTCTCAATACCTAGTGCTCACTCTCAAGCTTTCTCAATTCTTGTAGCAATTTGGGGATATCAGAACATTATACACTGCATGCAAGCATAGAGGCTTTGTGATGATATCTTACTATGATATTCGAGATGCTCGGACTGCAATGCGTGCGCTACAAAATAAGCCCTTAAGGCGGAGAAAACTGGACATTCATTTTTCAATTCCCAAGGTTAAAGAGAGAGTTTAGATAAATTTGTTTGTTTTTAACATTGCTGATCCCATCAACATCTTTACCAAATTTTATTCCCCTGCCTCATACCAGGATAACCCGTCTGAAAAGGATATAAATCAAGGGACTCTTGTAGTCTTCAATTTGGATGCATCTGTATCAAATGATGATCTTCGCCTAATATTTGGGGCTTATGGTGAGGTCAAAGAGGTATGTATTAGGATGGTCTATTTGATTTATTTATTACTTGTTTAGAATGATTCTTCTATGTAAGCTTTCAAGACGATCATTATCTTTATGGGTTGTTATTCCATTACTCAAAATACAGATAAGAGAAACACCACACAAGCGGCACCATAAATTCATTGAATTTTATGATGTTAGAGCTGCAGAGGCAGCTCTGAGAGCATTAAATAAGAGTGACATTGCTGGAAAGCGCATTAAGCTTGAACCTAGCCGCCCCGGTGGAGCCCGTAGAAAGTAAGTATTAGTATGATGTTGCTAATGCATAGCAATTCATGCTTCTGCGTTCTTGTTGGAGTTGATTCTTGCTCAATTTCAAATTGGTTAAATAAATGCAATAGAAAAAAATGTTCATGTGAGAAAGTAGTTTTGATCAATACATGGGGTTCTTATTGTCAATTTTAGATGGACTTGTTTCTTCAACGCTTCCCACAAAAATTGTCCCCAAAGCCTCTTTGTTATGTTAAGCCTATTATTAGGTGCAGTAGGAAACGTGCCCTCTTCCCTCTTTCTGGATAAGGTTGTTGCAACAATAACTTTGAAAAATGACAGTCATATATATGCTAAAATAAACAGTAATGGGAAGGGGCAGAATGATACTTGCTTTGTGTGGGTATCTCATTACCAGAAACATCAGCTGGAAATATGTTGTACTGAGCAAAGTTTAGGAATTAGTAGTTGATTTCTAACATTGTGAATGCTATGGATTCCAGTTTTTTGCCTGTAGTAGAAATGGGAGAGTTTCTATTCCATTTCCATCCATGGAACGGAATTAATGAGGATCTTTTTATTAAGTAAAATGGACAAGATAATTGTTTTTTTTGAAGTCCTAATTGACGTTAATATGAAAAGTTTCTGAAATTCATAGGAAGGCCTTGCAACTTGGAAGCACATTCAGAATATTGATAAAAAATGAGACTATATTGCTAAAGATCCTTGGTTCAAGTAACAATCATCATTCTGTATTGGGTTCATATCTGCAGAGTGGTTGTTACTGTTTTACTTAAATGTTTGCTGGTATTATTCACACCTCATGATTATGGGCTTCAAAATATAAACCGTGTATATTTCTTGAATCTTCTTTCACAGCATGATTTATGTCATATTCACTGATATCCTGAATTTGAGTCTCCTTTATCTACAGCATGATGCAGCAAATAAGTCAAGAGCTGGAACAAGATGAAGTTCGAAGTTTTCGACATCAAGTAGGCTCACCAGTGGGGAACTCTCCTCCAGGTAAATGATTTCTTAAGTTTCTCTATACTTATGTGAGAACTCAATTATTGTTATGTATTTCCTATCAGCTCCAAGGTCCGGTACTGTTGAAATGCTTTTGGATTATGGGCTGAATCTATGATCCTTTCGTGACAGGTGCCTGGCTTGGCAGCCCAGTTGAACACAATCCATTGCATGGTTTTAGCAAGTCCCCAGGTCTTGGAACTTTAAGCCCTGTAAATGGAAATAATTTGCCTGGCTTGGCTTCAATTCTCCCCCCTCATGTCTCTAACCCTGCAAAGATTGCCCCAATTGGCAAGGACCATGGAAGGGCTAACCATGCAAACCACATGGTCACCAACTCTGGATCAATGCAAGGAGCACCCTATCAACATTCTTGTTCTTTCACCGACCAAAAATTGAGCACCAGTCCTGTTCCAACATCAAATTCATCTGGTATAGGCACATTGACTGGTCCTCAGTTTCTATGGGGAAGTTCTGCTGCATGGCCGACATCATCTGTTGGAAATGCATTTCCATCACGTGGGCAAGGACAGGGTTTTCCATACACCAGTAGGCATGGATCTCTTCTTGGTTCGCATCACCATCATGTTGGATCTGCTCCATCTGGTCTTCCTCTTGATAGGCATTTTGGCTTCTTCCCGGAATCACCAGAAACATCTTTCATGAACCAAGTTGCACTGGGAGGCATGGGTTTAAATCGAAACACTGGAAATTATATGATGAACATGGGTGGCCGTGCCGCTGTGGGTGCTGGCATCGGACTTCCAGGTCCCCTGACTGAAAATGGTTCACCTAGTTACCGGGTGATGTCATTGCCTAGGCACAATCCTATGTTTATGGGGGCTGGTTCTTATTCAGGACCAGTGACAATCGGCAATGAGGGATTTGTTGAACGTGTTCGAAGTCGGCGGGTAGAGAATAATGGGAGCCAGATAGATTGCAAGAAGCAGTATCAGCTTGATTTGGAAAAAATCATTAGCGGGGAAGATACTAGGACAACTTTAATGATTAAAAACATCCCTAACAAGTAGAGCACTGCTGAGTGTTTGAAAACAGATGAGGTGTTTGGTTTTGACTAAGTTGGCCACTTGGCAATTTCTTATGCTTTTGTTTTCCTTTCTAGGTACACTTCAAAGATGCTGCTGGCTGCTATTGATGAGATTCACCGTGGTACTTATGACTTTCTCTATCTTCCCATTGATTTTAAGGTGATGATATTTCAGAGAACATTCATTTGTTGTTATTACATAATTTGTTCAAGTTGAACGTGCTGATGGTTTAACTGCTCTGGTTGCAGAATAAATGCAATGTGGGTTATGCCTTCATCAATATGGTGTCTCCCTCACACATCATTTCCTTCTATGAGGTTCGTTCTGGTACCTTAATTGCTGTCTTAAAATAATTAAATTATATGTACTTTTATGTCATCTCTGTTGTAAAATCTTAATTAAGGTTGGTTTATCATTAACTGAACTTAGTTGTCATTTTCCTAGTGAATGTTTTGACTCTTAAGCGGTAAAGTATTGTCAAATTGTTTAATTAGGACTGGTGAATCACAAATTCAGGCAATTTTTGGCTTGACTCTTATGCATAAAAATGAACGCAGGCATTTAATGGGAAGAGGTGGGAGAAGTTTAATAGTGAAAAAGTTGCTTCACTGGCATATGCTCGAATTCAGGGCAAGGGTGCCCTCGTGACACACTTTCAGAATTCAAGCTTAATGAATGAAGATAAGCGATGCCGCCCAATTCTCTTCCACTCCGAGGGCCAAGAGGCTGCTGATCAGGTAAAAAGTTGTAGTTAACTTATGCTTGTGATAAGAAAAGTACTGAGTGATTATTCTGTCAACCAGTTAGAATGTTATTCAAAATACTATCTTTGAACTTATTGTAGATTTAATGCATACTTTGTTTAAAATAAGAAATCAAGGAGGAAAATGATGGATGCCATTTTGACAATAGTTAGTTATTTTATATCTGACCAAATTAAGGGTTAGAAAACTTTACACCATTTGTTTTTCTTTTCTTTCTTTTTTTGATGAATTGTTACTCCATTTTCTATTCGCTGATCTTATTTTTCATGGATCCTCCAGGAAACTTTCCTATCTGGTAATTTAAACATTTGTATCCGTCAGCCTGATGGATCTTATTTTGGGGATTCGTTCGACAGCCCAGAGGACAGTCTGGATGAGAAAGCGGAGAAGAATTAACAGCCTAAACTTGCTCTTGGCCTTGAATGGTGGTCAGGAGTGCTAACCATTGTGTAGGCATTTTGAATGTATAAATTTGGAAGAGAAACTAAAGAGTGGGTACGATATTGGTTGAGTGATGAGCAGTCTCCACTTTTGCGCCATGGATACTGCATAATATCTCACAGTTGGCAGAGGGCATTTTGTTCAGATGTAGAGCAACGCATTTGTGTTATTTAACCAAGGGTGAGAATAAGGCATAGCATATTTTGCTGAGAAGTGAAGTGTCCACCATGAAGGCATTTCTCACTGATCTGTACATGGGAACTCCTATTGAGTTTTTGTACCAGGTTCTGGAGTCCGTTTGCAAATATGTCAAAACATGTTTTTATGCACATATGTTAATTGGATAATCTGGGATCAAGGGCTGTTATAAGTTGTATAGAATGGAAGATGAACAGACCCTGGATCCGATTCATCCTGTCTTGTTGTGTTTTCGCCAAAAAAAACTCGTCTATGTGTATATGCTTGTACAGTCGTCCAACCCCCTCCCCAAGCGGGGGTAATGCTTTTCTTTTCTAAAAAATTATCCTTTCAGCTTGCCAATCTATATTTGATTGCCTTGGGTTCCAATTTACGGATACAATGTATCCGAAATGATTTATCAGCACGCATCGAGTATCCCTTGCTCCGCAAAGCACCCTCTCATCATGCAAAATCACCAACTCAGATCCATTAAGAACTGATCATGAAGCACAGATGAAATCTCTAATTACAGAATCATTTTCACGACAGGATACTTATCAATAGTACGGTGTTATACTAACCGAGTTGAGCAAGTTTAAGCTCTATTTTTTACTAGACAACCGGGCCACCTGTTTCAAGTGGCATAAAAATCATGCTACGGGCTTTCTTCAAAATTTATTACTATCAGATTGTCTTTCAGTTCCCTTTAGCATATAACTGTTCCCACAATACGAAGCCCCCTTGAGTAACTCTCAAGTCATATTTGTAAAGCATCAGCAATGGATCCAGCAAGGCTCAAAACTTCAAATGGAGGCTTATTTGTGATGGCTTTCACAGTGTGAGGGCAGGAATCTGTTATCCAAAAATAAGCAAATGCATTCTCCATGCCTGAAAAAAAAGGCACTATCATCATCTGGCTTAAAGTTAAAAAGGATCAGCAGAAATATATACAAGAACAAAACAGAAGAGTATGCCTAATAACACGCTGGCCTTTACCATTATCTTTGTGAGTAAATCGCTCCCAGGAACGCTTAGGAAACACCCCGTGGGTGACATATGCACTGACTTTTGCCGCCCCATGAGCTGCCAATACTTTCTGAAGAACAAAGAGGCAAGGATAAAGAGCTAATTTGCCAGAGTTTCACAATTGTTGCAGATATTCAATGTGAATAAACTTGACCAACTGGTTATACACAGATGCATGTGTTATATATAGATTGCTTATTAAAGATAGATGGACCCAATTCCTATTCACAATTTATCTGCAAAAAATAGGTGATTCCTCCTTTTTTATTTTAAACAAAATAAGGTGGTATCTAAACAAACTCAATGGTGGCCAAGGCTTAAACTGATGGCCATACTCATAACTCTTGCCGATCTCCTATATGATAATGGTAATTAACACTCACAAAAGTTTAATCATAAGCAAAACAAGGCAGGACCATCCCTCAAACCAATGAATTATAAACAAACGAACTAGTTTATGTTACATGGGTTTTTTCTTGAAAAATATCAGCAAAAAGCAGTTAAAATTAAGTTAATTCCTGCAATAAATGGAAGTTTATTAACTTTTATTCCCACAATTGAGCCTGATGTTTGTTTCCAAAATTTGGATCAAATGCTCTTCAGGATATCATAAAAATGAAGTTCAAATCTGAAGCGTATAATTTATAAGCCAACAAAATTTAAAGTTTGAGAAAAGAGCAAGGTGGAAAATTGGGAATGTTATACAAACCACAACTTATATAGATGACAAAGGAAGTGTTAACAGAGATATACAAAATATGTGGGTTACCTATGTTAACAAAAGAAGTCAGCTTGAAATTGGTAAGAAATTGAATTCTTAAATCAGAATACAGAGATTGAAAACGAAAGAAAGGTATGTAGAACAGAATGAACAAAAGAAAGAAAGCAAAGAACTTAGTAGAAAAGGATTGCAAGCCTTAAAGAAATGAGAAATATTTTTTTCCCAATGAAGTAGAAAAAGAATTGAAGGCCTTAAAAGAAGCGAGAAGTGATCTTTTCCAACTTTTAATTGAAAGATTCAGAAGAGCAAGTAATTAGGAAAAATAGGGTTTGCTGGAAAACAAGTACCTGGCACTCAATAAGGGTGCCTCCAGATTGTACCAAATCATCAACAATAACCACATGGCAGCCGGCAGGATTTCCCTCCTTTATTCTAACTATCCTCTTATCACCTTCACGAACCTTCGCACATACCACCTGAAATTCATGCTCCAACATCATTAATTACCCATACAACATGTAAACTGGTGTATGATATCATTCAGTCCATTTGAGAGAAATTAAACCAACCATAGGAAAATGATCCAACAGCTTGTGGAATCGCTTCCAGGCTCCATCATCCGGAAAAGCAACAACAATCTGAAATTAAAATTGGAGAACACAATCAGTGGCAAGCAAGATATCCTATTGAGCTACAAAATTCTTCAAAGAGGCGATAGATTTATAGTCACGGCAATGACAAAAAAATCATCACAATGATCAGAAACAAGACCATATTTCACAGAGGTGATCAGCATTCTGGTATTACGAACCTTATCAGATTCAGGAAGTTGGTGAAGACGTTGCTTTAACAGAGGAATCCCAGTAACAAATAAAGGCAAAACATGGTCCCCAAAATAGAATCTTTCCTGCACAAGGAAGATAGATAAACAAACTATTACCTTCTTACTTGACACCAAAGAAAACAAAATAATAGTTGAGAAATGCTCAAAGGGTATAGATTAGAAGAGGAGAATGAGAACCATGCTGTTTTTGAGATGCTCAATGAACTGAATATGATCAGAGGTTAAATTTTGGTGGATGACAAAAAAAAAAAGAGAAAAGGAAACCCCTGGAGAATAAATTTAACTATGGTTCAAAGAGAAAAACAACTTGAGGCATGCCTGGCAGCTCAAATGTTACAGAAAGACTAGTGATGAAGCCTGCTATTAATAATAGTAATTCATAACAAAGAACATATGATATGCCATTCAATAAGATATTTTCAATGCAACAAGGTGAAACATGTATACTTATTTATTGTGGGTTCACTTGTGGAGCAAGAGTGAAGCAACCTGCAGTGCGTGTATGTCATAGATGACTAAACTAGTGGGGCCACCTCTTGAAATGGGAATATTCGACAATATCCTAGCCATGGTAAATGCAGTTGCAACATCCCCTTCTTCTTCCATTCGCTCAAAGGAGCCAGTTGGAAAGAAAGGCAACACCAACGAGAAGGAGGCCACAAACAGACGCGGCAGTGCATAAATGACAGAAAGCTGTTCGAAGATAACTCCTGGAGAACTAAAAGATGCAAGGAAGGCGACATGTTGACCTCGCAAATTTTCAGCATTGTTTATAAAAAGATTAGGAAATCCATCATCGAAATTCCTGATAACAACAAAGAATCATTAAGTTTTTCCGCTTAAATAACATTCAACCACAAGATAATGCAATAAACCGAACACCACAAACTCAAGGTCACTTGCCACTCAATCAAAGACTAGACTTGTTTGAATGGGATATGAAAACTGAACAATAAGTTAAGGGAAATATTCAAACAGAATAGATAGAATGACTCACATTCAGAAGCAATATTTCCAGCAGTCCCCCGGAACACTAAAAAAAAACTTATAATTCCACAGTAGTAGATAATGTTGTAGTGCTTTTCATAATGGTTGTGAATTTATACAGTAAACTCTCTATTTCTAGAACTGTGAAAGAGAATTTATTTATGACAAAACAAATTCCATATGCACTCGAACACTTCAAGAAAAGGGGGGTATTCTTTATCAGGGAACAAAGAAAAATGACTAAAACAGCAAATACCCACATCATATTCATGGATGAAGAACGAAAATAAAATTAAAGAAAGAAGAAAGAACAGAACATAATGAATATGAGCAGTAAGAGAGGGAAAGAGAGATAGCGAGGGACCTCCAGTTGATGGATTGGAGTGTGATGAGTTCAGAGTGAGCGGCAACATTACGGGCAAGCTCTTCGGATTCCACGCAGTAAAACAGATGTACTTGCTTCTGTTTCTGTTGTTGTTGCGTCTCTACTTTGTCCACCTCCATTTTCTCTGCTCTCTGCTTTTCTTTTTCCACTACACTGCCCCTTCTCTCACTTTTTCCACTGCACTGCCCCTTCTCTCACTCCCCCTGCCTCCAACACCGCTCTTTCTTTGTGACCTGTAACACGGGGCGCCGTACTAGGTTTCTAGGGGTCTGTTTGGATACTTTACACGCGTGGCCAGCAAAAGGTTTATAATTTCAATTGTACTAGCTAATTATTTTTTAAAACGGGGACTTAATTCATTGGTGGGGGTATTTTCTAGTAATTGTGAATAAGAGAAAACAATAAAAAAATATTATATATA
>Ga0325410_1007690_pt1 | contig 11757 bp, 5 predicted proteins | sample PopdelMetagenome_16_FD_206182 | JGI IMG/M metagenome (GOLD analysis project Ga0325410, IMG submission 206182) | Populus deltoides microbial communities from Bellville, Georgia, United States - Xylem-PdIQD-R3 | ecosystem: Host-associated > Plants > Phyllosphere > Stem > Wood/Secondary xylem... | reverse complement strand
ATGAGGAATTTTTGTTAAACTCTTATCGTCACTCATTCTCACTCTCACTGTGTATCTCTCGCTGCAATCAATCTGTCCCGTAGAGGCTCTGATACCACTGTTAGTGTTTCAAGCTCTGATTATGGAATTCACAAGATTGATGAAAAACTACACACTTTATTAAGCAAAGCGGGGCTGTTTAAATACAGCTCTTTACATAACAGAATTGAGAAATATTAGCCACTACTTCTACTATCTCTACTGTGATGATCTGCAGATCAAATCACCACAAATATGGCGTGAGAATAGATCCACTTCTTGACTACCACGCTAGCTGAGAATAGCGTGGGAACAGGTCTACTCCTTGACTGCCACATCAATTGAGAAACATGTTATTATTCTGCACTTATGCATGCATGCATATATTTATTCAAATGAACTTAACACTTTCGCTATATATCTGGAGCCATGGATGGCATCATGCATATATCTTTGAGTTTCTATATCTCAGGAAAAACCATGGAAAGTTGACGTTCGTTACTTAATGGGCTTAAATATCGTCGCCCTTAAATCTAGTGCAGTACTTATCTTAGTTTAAGTTGGGGTATATATTGGTTACTTCCAAAGGAAAAGTATCCTCTTTTCTTTTTATTTCATATCCTTTAATTTCCCTTTCTTGTTTTCCCCGACTCCATCTTGTGTTTTTATTTCTTGATGCCTTCTGCAGGAAGAACGTCGAGCTCAAGACTTGTTCTGTGCTCTTTGGATTCCCGATCTCTTCATGGAAAGAGTCCGAGGTGATGGCAGTTGGTCTTTGTTTTGCCACATGAGGCTCCTGGTTTGGCTGATTGTCGGGGACAAGAATTTGAAATACTCAGCATGAAAGTGAGGTATAATACTTGCTATTTCTGCGATGGTTGCTTGGATCAAAATGTTGAAGTATTTGTCTGTACAGGAACTTACAATTACATGCGTGTTTTGTGGATACAGGAAAGGGCAAAAGAAGGTTGTTTCTGCTAGGAAACTCTGGTTTGAGATTTTAAATTCTCAGACTGAAACAGGAACTCCTTACATGCTCTTCCACGATACAGTAGTCACTGACCTGCAACTGCAAGTTGGAAAGAATAGAGTGATGTGCTGGTTTAGATCAAACCCATCGTGAAACTAACTCGTTGAGAGTATGTATAATGTTCTTGCCCCAGCTTTCTTTGGCTCTTGCAATCAAAGTTTAACCTGCCAGAGTAGAGTCTTATACTAGGGTTGAGGACTAGCTAGAGTTGTATGTAAAGGTTTTCGTGTAAAAAGGGCATGTTCTTGTTTGATCACATTTCTGTATAGTATGCTTTGCTCTCATGTACCCCTTCACAAATCTAATAAATGATGTTTATATCCGAGTTTGTTGAATGCCGATTGATGATGGGCCTTGGATTTTTTTCATTCCTGGGCCGGTTAAGCGAGCTAGTGGACCATGCTGTTTTGAGCCGAATGGCTGCTGGACTTTCTGGAGGAGGGCCGGGCATCGAGCCACCTAGTTCTAGCTTTTACCACCTGGAGTTGACCGAACTGACTTTCTGCAGGAGGGCGGCATCGAGCCACCTAGTTCTAGCTTTTACCACCTGGAGTTGACCGAACTGACTTTCTGCAGGAGGGCCGGGCATCGAGCCACCTAGTTCTAGCTTTTACCACCTGGAGATGACCGAACTGGTATCTTTTTTTTGAAAACATTTCCATGAACAGTTCTTTCGGTGATTCTGCTAAATGCTACCATTGTGTGTTTCATAAGTTTTCAGGACTTTTGCAAATAGAGCTAGCTAAAGTTTATTTATTTTATTTTAAAATTATTTTTTTATATTTTCAGATCATTTTAATGTAAAAAATAAATTTTAAAAAATAAAAAATATATTATTTTAATATATTTTAAAATAAAATACATTTTTTTTTAAAAAATCACTACCATTATACTAAAAATACCCGTTAACTCGTGATACAGATGGGCTGCAATTTGCTAGAATATGGTGGGATTGACTCATAACAGTCCTGGGCATTTCGATGAATGAAACGTTGAATCACTTTCATTGCTTGACAATGACTTTTCATAGCACGTGGTTAAGCATAAGAGTGCTGCCAAATTTGAAAATTTCGTTCGAGGAAAACTAGGTTCAGATACTAATAATATTCATATTCAAATTCAATAGATGTACTATTCGAGTATCATGGATCTTACTGGAATGCAGACCAATTACCTAGATGACTCAGAAAGGACAATAAAAAGGAGCCTGGATCAAGACCGATGAAGTCCGTGAATAATGGTCTGAAGAAGAATTTACTTGTGACGGCCAACAAAGACCCGCAACCTGTGCTTCTCTACTTTTTTTACCTTTTCCTTTTCCTTTTTTTCCCCTTGATTTTGACCGCTTTGAATAATTCTGTTTTGGCCTTTCCTGGCAAGCGAGCACACTTCATTGTTTTTCACATTTCTGGTAGGCAATCAACTGCATTGAAGCATGCTACTGGTTATGCTAATGATTGGATTGCATGACATTACGTCCCAGTGCGAGCATATCTATTGGAATGGGACTGAAATGGTGAGAATGGCTCCGATGATGGCGATAGCATAGAGTGGTTGTGTGGTCAAGTAGAAACGAAATGCGCCGCATTTCTAAACGGGCTACAGAATACCATGAACTTTTGGGGGATGAAAATCTGATAGATTATGCTCTGTAGGGCCATTCTATATATATATATATATATATATATATCTTTATCAGAAATGATATGGACGATGATATGAAGATCATCCTTGAGAGATACGATGATTTTCTGATATCTGGAGGAAGGGATATTTTGTAAAGGTGATGCACATTGTTGCTTTTTGGTGGCTGGGACAGTTGGAATTTACTCGAATAATGACAAGCTAACGTTCAGACTGAAATTTCAGCAAGGGATGAGCTGATAAAAAATAATTTCATGAGTGTGATCCACTCAATGAGGTAGTCAAGGGCCGATTATTCTCACAAAAGAACAGAGATTGACACTAAATTAAAGTAAAATTTAAGGCGGATGTATACTAGTCAGAAGACTGATCATCACTCGTGCCATTCAATGATTTTCCATCTTTTAGAATATGATATATAGATGTCAAAGGTTGAATTTCAGGTAGATACATACTAGCAAGTTACTTGATAACTGTACGAAGGATCATATGGCCATTTTCACATGCTGGAATATACAGCAGTGGGATTTTGTGGTTTCAGCAACTGGAGATTGATAATAATTTTATGTTTATCTACATGCTTATGTCACGCTCAAATTGGATTTTATATGGACCCAAAGGATGATTACATATCTTTGACTCCAGCAACCAAAAACATTCTTCGGCTCATACCTTCTCAAAGTAGGATTTTCTTCTTCGAGTTCTATCTAGTTGTTGTCAAGAAGAAGGAAAAAACAGTGGGAGATCTATTATCTTCAGTTACTTTTCCAAAGTAATGTTTTTTTATTTATTTATTATTTCAGGCCATTAAGGATCTTTTAAAGTTCTCTTCACGTGTGCTTCTCTAACTCGCTTGGCACTTAAAGATGCTTAAGGTGATACTTTTATTCTATAATTCTCACCGGAAAAAATAAATGGTACCCTTGGATCTGTTTTACAAATGCAAGAGGGGATGTATTCGGTAAATTGAGTGAAATATTCCACAAATAATTCTCAATGTACATGAAACATTGGCACAAGGTTGATTCATCGTCGAAACTTTCCAGCTCATTTCCAGACTCAACATTTCTTCTTTATATCTACTCATATTTACTTAGCAACTAAATATTTCTCCTCATCTATAAATTTCTCCACACTCTTTTCTATTATGAAACATTCAGAACACACAAATAGAAATAATGAAACATATACAAGCGCACAAATTAATTATTATAGGAATCAATTCCAACTTTTATTAATCTCAACAACCAAAAAAAAATAAACAAATTTATATATGTGCGCTATACACATAACTTTTTTTTTTTTTTTTGGATTCGAGGAAACCTCACCTCCCCGGAAAGCGCACTTTGTGGGCCCAGGTGAGGGAGTAAAACCCCGGCTGTCCCAGGCTCTTACAAGAGGTGCACGCCCTGACTCGAACTCGAGACCTGCTGTGCAGATCTCAAACCCTTTGCTATACACATAACTTGCATGCTATACACAAAACTAGCATCCTCTACACAATCAAGACTCTACAGTCCATTTATAAACAAGCATATGAAATGTTATAAAGTATAAAACTAGCATTTCTATATTGTAAAAAGTAGTGAGACACTTTTTTCCTCATGCTTCCATGAACTTAGTGGTATAAAGTATAAAACTAGCATTTCTATATTGTAAAAAGTAGTGAGACACTTTTTTCCCCATGTTTCCATGAACTTAGTGAGTGGTTTTAACCAATGATCTTATGATTTTAGTTACTTGAAAAGCAATTTTAGTCATGCTTCCATGTTCAACAGCCATGCTCCCATGATCTAGACACCTATTTTCTCTATGAAGCTATGATCGTAACTATCGTAACAACCTATTATATTGTTGTGTAACTGTCATTCTATACCATCAAATCTGTTGTGTTTGTTACTTGTCTTGGATTGTCCATTGTCCATATCCAAACTCGCATCAACCAATTGCTCGCATAAGCCACTACTCCTGATATCGCTATTGCTGTTGAATTTGACACTGTTCCACGGGTTGCCATTATCTACTGTGTCTTTCTATCGATGTTTTTATCGGTGTATTCATGTTGGATTTTGACTCCATTACACATCTTAAATTACGTGAATAAATGATTCTTTCTAATTAATGTAATGGTTGAATTCTTATACTCAATAATTGCAACTCTTGCCATTGCCTAAGGCATTTATTCTATCTCCTAGTGCCCCTCCATGTTTTTTCTTATTTTCATGGTGATGATATATAAAAAAACTATACAATAATATTAATTACTAACTCGAGTTTAATCAGGCTCGGGATAGGCTCCACCTGACCTATATTGGATTCATGTGCTTCATTAGTTTCGGGTACGCTCCACGAAGCTCATCAGCATTGGATAATACTTAACAAACAAAGATTAAGTAATATTTTACTACAGAGAATACTAACTTTTATTTTTATATTAATGTTGGCAAGCCCATCAAACCTTCTAGATTTAATTTTATCGGTCCATGAAAATATTCCTTAATCTTTGTACTGGCAATTTTTTCTAGCCTCATCATACATATATATTGTTTTTTTTCTTCCCTTTATTATCGTTGGTCCAAATGCATTGCACTCGTACAATGAAAAACTGTCTTTGAACTGGATAAAATCTTGTGGACGGCAATTGCTCGGATTTGTCCTAGACTCGTAGGACGGTAACGCATGCTGAAAATTGGAAACACATGCATCATCGTGCTTGGTACTGCTATTTGGAATGGCTCAAATTGGAACTTCAAAATCAAATTTAATTATTTGTTTCAACGACTTATTTTAGGTCATTTATGTTTGAGATACCTTTTGGATGAGATTCATGACCACTTACTAGTTACTATCCCAAGTCTCGTTGGCAATTTGGACTTTAGAGTTCTTTTATTTGCTGATGTACTGGGGTTAATTTTACATCGCATGAGAAGCGTCTTGTACTTTTCTTTTAGTTACTATCCCAAGTTATTCTTTCTTCTATCTATACAGATCAAATGAGGTATTCAATGGATCGATTTTATGATCATGGACAATAAAATTGACGTGCTAACTCTTTTAAATTTTGAACATGGAAAAACAAAGATACAGTAATGTCTAAAATAGAAGACAAAGAATCACCGTGATTCGAGGATGATGTCGTGTTTCACTTTTTCACGAAAGCTACAAACGCCAACATTTTGCATTCCAGAAAAGATCACAAGAAATACATTGCGATCGGTGATTACTTAGGTTTGGTGGGTGTTTTTTCTTTATGATAGTGGGGCGGTGGGCTTACACTGGAGATGCTTCGAGATGGGCTTTTCTGTATGTAAATAGTTACTGCCATTTACAGGCAGGGGACAGACGCTGCCTATGGCTTGGTGGTACTATCGTTTCTTGGGCAATGACAGTGCACTCTTGCTTTTTATAATACAAATGACTAGCCCAGATGGAAAATGAGCATATACAACGATTGTGCACGGGCAATCGAAAGCAATGTGGACGGAACCAGGCATGCAAGAGGGCAACAGAGCGTAAAGCTAGTGCTGGTGCCATAACACTCGTCAATTAAATATCTGCTCGGTTCCAAAAAAACTGGGACCCGGAAAGCGTGCTGATTGATGATCAGCAAGTCCCGAACCAGGGCCCAGTTGAAGGAAGTTCATCTTCATCCATCAAATCCCAAAACTTTATATCCACGTTTCGAGGAGCACGCATTACAGCCAATTGAATGGAAAACGAAGGAAGTGAGAGTTACTTTTGAAAGTAATTGCTGGTGTATCGATTCGAGATTTCATGTTGCGTACACGAGTTGCTAAACGAATCTTCATCGTTTCACATTTCATGTAAAACGTTATCCATTAATAAAAGGCATGAAATTGTTCATCTAAAAATATATTTTTTTAAATTTACAAATAGTTAATGCCGACGTTGTCTTTATTAATTTTTACCATACACTTAAAACACATTTTTAACTTGCTTTGTTTTCTCACTTATACCAAAAAAAAAAAAAAACATTGCACTTGATGTACTCAGAATTGTAAATACAGAAAGTTCTGAGTATTCAAGTGATAATATAATATTATTAAATAAAAATTTGATCCAGATAACTATGTGGATGAACTAATATATTTTTACTATGTTTTTTTTTATCCATGAAAATAATATTAATTTCTTAATAAAAAAATAAATAAATCACATTAACCTCTAGAGTCTCAAGGTATGATAAACCTTAAAAGCGCAAGTACTATCTAAAAGTTTATTTACTTCCCTTTGCCATTAAATGTGTGTATATGAAAATCAAACTTTTAAAATTTCTCCCCTCTCTGACTAATTTTCACATGAGTATATCTTTTCATCATATTAGCGCGTAATTACCATTGATTTTTCACCGCCGATAGTATTATATCTTCTCCTTTTTTAAATAGTCCCGGTTCTAGTACCATTGATATGATATGTTTTAATTTTATTTTACAATTTATTTAGCTTTTTACACTCACTGTGAGGTTTTTCGAGTGTTCATTTAGATTTGTGATGTTGCAAATAGGATTGTTTCAATGATATTAGTGATTGATGTCTAGATTTACTGGTTATAAAAAAATATTAATTGAAAGATTTTAAGATACAGAGTTTTTGGTGGATTGTTGAAGTTAAAATATATTAATTTTGGTTTGGTTGGTTTTATTATTAAGAACTGACGAGTCTTAAAATCCAAGATATTTAGGAATAAAATTGATGTGTTAGATAATTGACTAGTCTCTTAGCTCAAGTAATCCGATCCATTTTTTATAGTCAAAGTATCTGGTGACTTGATATGAAAAGCCCATAGGATTAATAATTGATAACAGGTGATGCTTGATAATCTAAGTGATCGATAGCTGTGGTAGTAGAAGATGATGTTTGTTAAGTTAGGTGATCGGTAGCTATAGTTGTGGCAGGTGTTGTCTGGTAAGTCAAGGTGACTGGTAGCTGTGGTAGTAGCAAGTTGTGCGTGACAAGTTAGTATGACTAGTAGTTGTGGTACCTATAGAAGGTCCCATTTGATGAACGTGAGAACTTTCTGATGGTAAAGTTAGTAACTTTATAAAGAGAGAAAGTGCAATGATATTTTAGAAAGATAGACTTTGAAAATATATATGCTGAAAATGTTAAGAATGAAGAGATTGTAAACATTTGATTTGAGGGATTCATGGTATATTTATAACTCATGAATCTTGTCTTTTTGTGGAGAGGAGGGTTGAAGTGTAGTTTCACCCTTGTAATATTTTGAGTTGTAGTCTACTTTATATAATACGTATTGAATCAGTATAAAATATTGAGGGACCTGTGTGAGGTCTAAGAAAAATCCTTGGTGAGTGTTGGGCGCGGGCCTATTAAAAGTGAAAAATAGATACAAACGCGTTGTCTGAACTCAAGTATGTTGGGCTTAGGGTGCGTGCCCCGACTAAGGGGGTGTTGGGGTGCCCAACCCCCTGCTAGGCGTGACAACCCGTCGAGCAGGATAGGTGTACACCCAAATAAAAGGATGCTTATCCCAACACATGCCCGAGCCCATACACATGTGCCTAGTATAAGATCGAGCTACCATGCCCAAACCCATACTCCTTGAGCCCCAGTCATATATTGGGTTCAAGCTTGGTAACCAAAGCCTGATGGGTGTTTTTAAGGCCTATTTTGGGTCCATTTTTTTAATCCACTAGCAGCCCCCTAAGTTTTTGTGATATTAATCCGTAAAGACTTGTAAAAATACTCGGTTACCATGACGAGTTCATCGAATTTTCTTCATATTAGAAGAGGGGTTGAATCCTCGAGTAATAAACCGGAGAGCTTGTATGTAGAGATAGGCACCATGTTTGAAAAACTTCTAAGTATGTAGAAGGGAACCATTAAGGAACTTATACTTAGAAAAATTCTTATAAGGGTGAGGTAAGTTGATATATAAAAGACTCCATACTTAGAATATTTTTCTAAGAGGTCCTGAGAAATTTATGGAGAAAACGCTCATATATAGAAAATTTTTTAAGTAACTGGTGAAAATTCATGAAGGGTGAGTTTATACTTAGAAAATATTCGAAAGGGCTGAGAGAAACCCAAAAAGGATGGCCCCTGGTGATACCCATACTTAGAAAAACTTCTAACTTCTAAAGGGTTAGGGAGAACCTAAAAAGGGTGACCTCTAGTGATATTCATACTTACAAAAAAAATTAAAGGGCGGAGGGGACAAGTCCATGGAGGGTGGTTTTATTACATCAGGAAAACTAAGTCCACCCCTTAAAGAGTAGTCGTGTTTAAGTGTAAGAGGTATGTGACCTCCATATGATGGTATGAAACATGAAAACCCTCAATTGAAGAAAGATGTCATCGAAGAGTGAGGGATTTATAGTTTCTCTGATGATGGTATGAGGGCTTCAAAGCCTTTAGAATGTCTGTAACATTTTTTATGATGGTGTGGTGGCTTGAGAGCCCCTTTATAAAGAATTCTCAATGGTGTGTAAGAGATATGTGACCTCTCTAGAATGACATGAGACATGAGAGTTTCCCACTAGAGAGTAATGCTAGTTCGAGACTATATTCGAGAGGTGAGAGATCCAAGATTAACTAGTGGTGAATTGGTGAGAGGTTTCTAGATATCATTTGGGGGATGAGGGATCCCAGATCAACCTCTAGAGAATTGGTGAGAGGCCCTTAGACATCATTTGAAGAATTGAGGATCTCAAATTACCCCCTAATGAATTGGTAAGAGGCTTTTAGGCATCACCTAGAGAATGAAGGATGTCTGATCAACCCCTGAAGAATTGGTGTGAAGCTTCTAAGCATCATGGAGAATCCTAAATCAACCCTAAAAAATTAATGAGAGGTTCTTAGGCATCACCTAAAGAATGTGTTAGTCTGAGACTGTACTATAAAGTAAGGGATCCAAGATCAACCCCTAATGAATTGGTAAGAGGTCCTTTGACATTACCAAAACAAAATATGTCATTTTGAGATTACACTAGAGAATGGGGGATCCAAGATCAACCCCTGGTAATTGTGGGGATATTTCTCTAAGGAGACCAAGTTAATTTCTTTTAAGAAGAGTGGTCAGCAACTCCTGACTGAAGATCTATAATTAGGAAATGTAAATCAAATATACATTATTATTATTATTTTAAAAGTAAACTTATATTCCAATTGAAGATTATGCATTATAAGGTGATTTGTTTGGCTTCAGGGAACCTGGAGAGTTTGGCGTGGGACAACGAGATTGGTAACTGAGGTCCATCTTGTTGTAGCTAGGGGAGCATGTCTGGAGTACCAGACTACCAGTTATGTGTATGAGCATCACAATGGTGCGAGCAGCCCATAGAGGGACTTGGCAAATATAGAGGCAAAATACACTATTGAAGGTTATTTTGCCCAAGCTTTTATGGGTAGTGCAACAGGCTATAAGCATTGAAAGTGACCGATGGTGATGGTGATGGAGTCAAGTGTGTTACCACAATTGCCAAGGCTTATTGGGGGTGGTAACGTCTAATTTTAACCTTGGATAACCAGCACTATTTAAGTGAAGAGTTGCACCTGATTGGGGAGTTATTGAAGGTTTGGCCGGGTAAAAGTGCTTGTGATAACAAGTAGATTTGTTTTGCGTCCTGACCCAGAAGTGTCTTGGTTGTGTGCTATGAAATGACTTAGAAATGAAAAAAACAAGTTTTAGAAACTGATGCTAATTAATGAGTCCTAAAATAATACATATTGAATTAGTATAAAATATTGAAGGACCCACGTGTGGTCCCAAAAAAATCCCTTGTGTGTTTAGCTCAGGCCTATTAGAGATGAAAAATGGATCCACACGCGCTGTATGAACCCAAATATGTTGGGCTCGGGGTGCACTCTTAAATCCGAGGTGTTGGGGTGCCATCCCCTGTTAGGCATTTAATGCACAATCTAGCACTTAAGGTGCTGGGGTGCATGCCCAACATCTGTTGGGCATGCGCCCATCCCAAAGACATGCCCAAGCCCATCCACTTATACCTAGTATGGGCTTGAACTACCATGCCCAAGCCCATACTCCTTGAGCCTTAATTTTATATTAGGCTCGGACTTGGTAGCCTGAGCTCAATAAGTGTTTTTTGAATCTATTTTTTTAGGAATTTTACGGTCTATTTAGGAAGGACTTTTTACTCCATTTTATTCGGATACATTAAAAACTAAATTAAATTGAAAATTTTCACCCTAAATCCATTTACACTAGTAAAAATTCTATTGCTTAATTTAGTTTAATTCAGGAATTCATAACTTCTTTCTATGGAATCAACAGCGGGCAACTTTTCAAAAGTTTTTATGGATACATGTTCCTTTCGAAGGATACTATTACATCAATTTTAGTATATATAATGTTATACTGTAAATTTTATGGGATATAGAATTGGTTAAAAAATAATTAAATGATAATTGAACAATAAAATAAAACTTGGAAAACAAGAATATATAAAAGAAAAAGCCGTACATAAACAGAACATAAACGATTGTAATAAACCATGTAAATTAAAAAACAACATTAATCCACAACTACAGCTAACCTCCTATTTTTTTTTATATGTAAAGTGCTAATAACTTCAATCTTTGAAAGTTATTTCTGTTACTGCTTCAAAGGGGGAAAATAAAGAAGACTTTAATTGATCACGTCTCCATTAATTAGTCTAAAAATGCACTAAATCCAAGATTTAAAAAGAGAAGCACGGTATGAAAGTCCATGGTTAAAGAAGAGTCGTAAACTATATGTGGCCAAAATTCAACAATTTTTGTCGCAACTCAGTTATTTGAATGAAATCTCGAAAAAGAATGCTTTCAAGCAAATGAAATGTATGCCAACGATTTAAGCACGATAATGTTTTTTTTTTAATTTGAATGCATTTGGCAGGACTTTTGAGAGCGGTATGGCTAAGTTTGCGAGAATGATCAAACTAATAAAGTTCAAGTCAAATCCATAAATTAAGGAGAAGGTTTCGCATGAAATTTGCATTCTTTGCTGTGTATAGATTTTTGTAAACCTCAAATTAATCTTAAATATATTCTCAATCGAAGTTTTCATCACCATAATCTTCAAA
>Ga0325410_1007689_pt1 | contig 11757 bp, 10 predicted proteins | sample PopdelMetagenome_16_FD_206182 | JGI IMG/M metagenome (GOLD analysis project Ga0325410, IMG submission 206182) | Populus deltoides microbial communities from Bellville, Georgia, United States - Xylem-PdIQD-R3 | ecosystem: Host-associated > Plants > Phyllosphere > Stem > Wood/Secondary xylem... | reverse complement strand
AACATTGAAGAATACTTGAAAGTTAAGGTTTAAGGGGTGTTTTAGAGTAAATATAAAACTAAATGATAGACCCATTAATTACTACCCCAGTGAGTGCTCTGTTAAATTAATGCAGATTAATATAAAAGAAAAACAAACATAAAAAAAGAGGCTGAAATTCTCCTTAATCTGTTTATTCTAAAGTATTTAAGTTAACCTAAATACAAGGAGATTATATATAGGTTAAACTGAAAATAATAGTCTACCCTTAATAAATAAAACAAAAGTAAATATATTATTTAACATCTCCCCTTAAACTCACTATGCAACAACTACAAGCATCAAGAGTTTGTTAAATAGAAAACAAAAACGAGAGATGAAATGCGACTTGGTAAAAAAATCTGCAATCTACAAGGAAGAAGGAATAAAAGGCAAAATAATGGTGCAATGATTAAGATGATGACGAGTAATATGACAATTGATCTCAATGTGCTTAGTTCGCTCATGAAAAACCGAGTTGTGAGCAATCTGAATAGAACTCTGGTTGTCACAATACATAGAAGTGGGATGAGAAAGGAAAAATCCCATATCAGCAAGGAAGAAGGAAAAAAAGGCAAAGTAATGGTGCCATGATTGAGATGATGACGAGTAAGATGACAATCGATCTCAATGTGCTTAGTTCGCTCATTAAAAACCGAGTTGTGAGTAATCTGAATAGAACTTTGGTTGTCACAATACATAGGAGTGGGATGAGAAAGGGAAAATCCCATATCAGCAAGTAACCAATGTAACCAAACAATCTCCTTGGTAGTAGATGTCATAGCACGATATTCTGCTTCGGTTGAAGATTGAGAAACAATATATTGTTTCTTACTCTTCCAAGAAATAAGAGAATCACCTAGAAAGATATAGAAATCGATAACAGACTTGTGATCTGTAGGATCACTACCATGATCAGCATCAGAGTATGCACGCAGCTCTAAGGAAGAGGTGGATGGAAGTAAAAGACTTTGAAAGACTATACCCCGAAGATATCATAAAATACGAAGAACAGCAGCCTAGTGAATAATAAGAGAAGAAACAAACTGACTAACAACATGAACATCATATGTAATATCTGGACGAGTAATGGTGAGATATATCAAGCTCCTAATAATATTATGATATAAAGTAGGATATGTCAAAGGTAAACCATCAGAAGAATACCTTGCGTTAACCTCAATGAGAGTATCTATAGTCTTGTTATTAGTAAGTCTAGCCCACTCAAGAATATCTGCAACATATTTTAACTGAGAAAGAAGATAACCTCTGGATGAGGAAGCTACCTCAATACCCAAGAAATATTGAAGATAACCCAAATCCTTCATTTCAAACTGTCTAGCCAACTCTGTCTTCAAAACTGAAATACCATCAATATCATCACCAGTACTAATCATGTCATCAACATATAAAGATAGAATGATACGACCTGCATTAGTACGCTTAATAAAAAGAGCAAAATCATGACTACTAGAAACAAATCAAAGAGATGAGATCACAACAGAGAATTTTTTAAACCAAGCTCGAGGTGCTTGTTTGAGACCATATAATGTTTTCTTAAGCTTACAAACATACCTAGAGTCATGTGAAATACTAGGAGGGGCACCATATAAACTTCTTCTTGAAGATCTCCATTCAAGAAGGCATTTTTAACATCAAGTTGAGAGGTATGCCACTGACGAATCGAAGCTACTGCAATAAGAGTATGAATAGTTGTCGTTTTTGCAACAAGGTCAAATGTCTCCTCATAATCCATACTATACTGTTAAGAGTATCCTTTTGCAGCCAACCTGGCTTTGTATCACTCAATAGACCCATTAAAATTAGTCTTGATCTTATACACCTAACGACAACCAACGACACTCTTACCAGGAGGTAGAGGAACCAGAACCCAAATATCTGTCTTATACAAAGCAGAAAGTTTCTCATCCATAGCCTGATGCTAAAAAGGATCAAGAATTGTCTCTTTATAGGAAGAGGGCTTAGATAGACAATGAATAAAAGCTCAAAATGAAGTAAATGATGAAGAATAACAAGAATAAACAAAATCTGGTAGTTTGTGGACTTACGAATGCGTATGGACTGATATAGAGGTGGATCCACAATCTCAGATAAAGCTTGAGGAGCTGTAAATGAGAATAGAGCTTCAGGTGTGCTGGAGAGTAAAGTGTCGGTGGATGCAGAATTATGAGTACAAATTAGTTGAACATGAAAAAGAGTATTTGAGGTACTAGGAACCTGAGATGATAAGCTATCAGAATCCTCAGAAAAAGGATCTATACAAATAAGATCAGGTCTAGTCAGGTTATGAGTAGTGGATGAAATAGAAAAAAAAAGGTATATGCTCGAGAAAGACAACATGACGAGACACATAAAGTTTCTGAGTTATTGGGTCAAAACAATGATATCCTTTTTTACCTTCACCATAACCCAAAAATACACAAATAGCAGATCGAGAGGACAACTTACTGTGTTTTACATGAGGATGAAAAATGAAACAAGTATAACCAAAAACTCTAAATGAGAAATAATCAGGGCCACACCCATAAAACTTTTCAAAAGAAGACAAACCCAAACTATGAGACGATGAAATTGTATTAATCAAACTTATAGCAGTAAGGGAAACTTCTCCAACAAACTCACTAGGAACAGAAGCAGACAATAAGAAAGAACGAGCAGTTTCGACAATGTGCCTCTGTTTTCTTTCAGCAACTCCATTTTGCTCAGGAGCATCTGTACATGAAATTTGGTGAATGGTTCCATCTAAGGCAAGCAACTGATAAAATTTATTAGAGGTGTATTCTCCACCCAAATCATAACAAAAGCATTTGATTACAGCAAAATGTTGAGTTTTGACAAGAGCTCGAAAGGTTGTATATATCTCAAAGAATTCAGAACGATATTTCATTAAATAAACCCAATAATAACGAGTATGATCATCAACAAATGAAAAATAATATTGAGACCCTCCTTTTATGGTAGTAGGAGAAGGTCCCCATATATCATAATGAATCAAGTCAAATGGTGAAGAAGAAACAGAAGTACTTCGATTAAAAGGTAAAGCGAAAAATTTTGTCAATTTACATCCACTACAATCAGAAATATCACAACTTTGCAAATTTTTTAAAGCTCTTGTGGATGCCAAAAATCTCAAACGAGAAGACAAAACATGACCTAAACGAGAATGCCATAAATAAAAATTAGAAGATGAAGGACTCAAATGAAAAAAAGACAAATTAATAGTAGTAGCAGCAGCGACAATTGACACTTTTAACTCATGAAAAATATAAAGTCCATTCTCCTTATGGTCTGTCCCCATCAGCTTCTAAGACTGCAAATCTTGTACACAACAAAAATAAAAAGAAAAAATGACTAAATAATCACCAGAATCACATAATTGACCAATAGAAGCAAGATTCAATTTAAGTTTCGGAATAAGATAAACATTAGGGAGAGACAAGTGAGGTATGATAACAGAACCAACACCTGCTAAGGGCATGAGAGTGCCATCAGCAGTCATAACAAGAATGGAAGGCGAAGGGGACAAAAAGGTAAAAGATGAAGAATCTAAAGACATATGATGTGAAGCACCAGAATCTAAGACCCATTCATAATATAACATGCCTGAGAAACTATGAGGCAACTGACCTATAGAAGGAGAAACAAACATTGTTTGTGGCTGTAAGGAAAGAAACTTCTGAAATTGCTCAGCTACAGTACTAGGATCGGTGATAGAGCCTAATAAAGTTACTGCTGCAGTATTATAGTGTGGTGGTTTATAACCCTGAGATGGTCTATTAGCATTAGATTGTGATTGACATGCGTCCAAGCTTGATTCTGTTGTCTCAACTTGGGACACTAGGCCTTATAATGACCTTTCTGCTTACATAAACTGCACTCATCGAATCCAACTCTTGTGTAAGGCTTATTCTGATGATTAGAGAATGGCTTAGAGGGTACTACTAGTACAGAAAAATTCAAAGCAGAGAGAATTCCCTTTTTAGAATAAGACTAAAGATGTATTTCTTCAGCTAATAACTCACTAAAAACAGAGTCAACGGATGGTAGTGGAGAACGATGTAGAATTGAACCTCTAAGTCCTTTAAAATCACTGCGAAGAGCTGTTAAAAACTGTATCAATCGTTGCTGCTCTCTACGCTCAATATAGGCACCACATGCCTTTAAATATATCAATTTTGTAAGAGCCAATTGATCATAAAGATCTTTCATAGCAGAATAAAACTTCTGAATACTCATATTCTTCTGATGAAGAGCTTTTATGTCAGTCTCTAACTGATACTGCTTTGCAAAATTTGATTGCATGAATAACTTTTACAGATGATCCCAAACCTCCTTTGCTTCTCATGCTTCACCAACTGCGTACCTATAGAATGCTCAACAGAATTGTTGATCAAAGTAATAATTTTTGCATTGCTTGCTTCCCATGTGTCGCACCCTCACGAGCGGAGCGCGGCGTCGCGGCGATCCCTCGATTGGTTTCGGGGTCGTTTTCTGTTTTTATGAATAACGGAGTCGCCACCTAGTATTTGGTCACTAGGAACCCTAACTGGTCTTTCAGAGATTCTAAGGTAAGGGACTGGTTGCGTAAAGGGAAGGTATTAGCACCCCTAGTACGCCCTATATAAGGTAAGCTGCTTGGTGTTTGGTTTGCTTTATAATTGCTATAGTGTTGGTGTTTTCTAATCTCATTAGTTTTTCTAGGTTTGATTCAAATTAAATTTATTAAGATAGAAATCCAAGGAAGTTCCATGTGCTTTAAAAGCTCATTTTCCCATTAGTTTTTCAAGAGTTTGCGACTCGTAAATCGCAAGGAGGAGGGATAAAAATTTAGAAATCTAGGGTGCTTTAAAAACCTATTTTTTTTTTGTCTTAGTGTTTTATACTCTCACGGCTCGTAAACCGTGGAGTAAAAAAATTGAAATGTCCTCGATTATAATCAAGGCTTCTTTCAAGGATGGGTGCAGATTTATTATTCCTAGAAAATTATTTTGGATATTTACCACTCCGGGTTTCTTTATCCAAATATTAACAGTGAATAATAACAAATTATTCCCAATAATATTTTGGATATTCGTCCTTTAAGGATTTCTTTATCCAAACATTAGCGGTGAATAATAGATGAATTCCCCCCAAAATAAGAGTTTTATATTTTTTGGAATATTGGCCAATACCCTTTGGAGTTTTACAAACATGTTGTAAAATCCAGAAATGCAAGAAAACAATTTTTTTGTTGTGTTTAAGAAATCCATGCGAAAACACATTTTCAAAACTTCTAATATTTTTTGTATATAAAAAAATGTTCAAAATATGTTAGGGTATTGGCCGTATGCAACACACAAGAAAACAAATTTTTTTTGCTATATATGTATATTTGTCACATTGCGTCGACAACCGGGTATTCTAAATACGAGATTTTTATTTTTTTACAATACAAAAGAAAAACCAGACCTTAAAATAAATATGATAGAAAATCATAAATCTCCTTTTCTTTTGAAACGGTCTAAAAAACATGGTATCAAAACGTGCTCTCTTTTTCATAGATTTCTATTTTTACAATACAAAAAAAAAAAAAACACACAAAAAAATAAATACACATGCCTTGCCCGATTACTGTTCAAGTGAATTAAATTTCACTTGAATAGTAACAAATGCAACTCAGAATGCATGCAAAAGCTGGGAATAAAAGACAGCTTACTTGGTCTGCTGGCGATACCCTTTTTTCTGTCCTTCGTTGCCTGGTCTGCTGGCGATGCCCTTTTTTCAGTCCTCCGTTGCCTGCGTTCGTCTGGCGTTCTCCTGTGTTGCTTGCCTCTTTCTCCTTTCTTCTCCCTGTTTTCTTCTCTTCTCTTTCCCTTCTTCTCTATCTTGCTTTCCTTTTCTTGAAAACTGGCACTGAGACAGACGAAGATGACAGGTGCTGAAGCTTCTGCGCTCAGCCAATGGTTGCTGCTTCTTGGGACAACGAAATAGATAGGTCACGCTGGTTTTGGTCTCTGTTCGTTTTCTCTCTTTCTGCTGATGCTTTCTCTCGAGATGACGAAGATGATGGCGATGAAGGCGTGTTGTGCTGGTGGAGTTGTCGCCCTTGCCTCTGTGTTTTTCCTTGCTTTCGACAGTATCCTTCTATGGCTTTCTCTGCCCTGCCTCTCTCTCGTTTCTTCTTGTCTTTCTTTTCTCGTTTTTCTCTGTTCTCTCCTTTCTTTTTCTCTTTTTCTGCTCTCCTTTTTGCTTTTTTCCACCTCCTCCTTTAGGTCAGCAGCCGAGGCTTCTATATAGCCTATACACGGCTTTATTTAGAAAACAAATATTACATTAACTCTAGGGTGTATTCTCGGGTGAGCAGAAATAGGAAACCAGAATGTTTGATTCTGATTTTGTGATCAGCAGTGATTTCTTTCCTAGTTAGAGGATGGTGTGGCTCTTTTCTTTCCTTCCATAGGGCTAGCTGCTCCCTTTGAAATGAGGCAACAAAAACGTGGTCTTCAGCTCCAAAAATTAGGCGTGATGAGAAAGGAAAACAGCAGAGAAAAAAAGGAAAGAAATTAGATGGAGGGTGCAGCTGCAAAGTCCTATTTTCCTTATTCGATGTGGTAAAAATCCTGTCATTTATGATGATCCAGCCCCCCTCTCCAGCTTTCAATGTCCTTCTTCAATTCAATCCCTCAATTTAGCACATTTCAATTCAGTCCTTGGTCCAAAAAAAATTAATTCGAATCAGTCCCGCGAACTTGGGCAAAAATCCTTCTCGCGATCAGGAATCCTTGCTTTCAACACTAGATATTCAAACGGGAATATCTTGAGCTTTTGATATTGAAATCGAGCGATTCAAAAAGCCCAAATTCATCTACGTGTCCTGGACTACAACTTTGATGAAGGATTCAAAGTGAGATAAATTCGTTTTGAATAATAGAATTGCAACCAAACTCGGCTGGAAACCTTCTCGAGGCAAAATTCTATGTTTTCACGCTAGATTTCAAACAGGAATATCTTGAGTTTTTGATATTGGAATCAAGCAATTCAAAAGCTCAAATTCATCTACGTGTCCCGGACTACAAATTTGATGAAGGAGTTGAAGTGAGATAAAATCATTTTAGAGAACAGAATCTGCTAGTAATCTAGTTGGTCAAAAAGGTTCTTGATTTGACGATGCTGAGCATCCGAATCCAACTGAGAATTTGCCCTAAGAATAATGATCCCTAGGACCTAATAAAGGTGTACGTCAATTTTTTAACATATCATGAGTGACAGAATATACCTAGGATGGTCAGATATCGTACAAAACCGAGTCGTTATCAAAGCCTAAGTTGGAACAAAAAATTGCGACAACAGCAGAACCATTTTTTTAATGCAAATTCTGAGGGATTTTTTTCAACTTTAAAGACCAGATAAAAAAGGAATGAATTTGGCATTATGAAGACTTATGATCAATTTAAGAAAACCTGACGATTTTGGCAGCAAAGGGGAAGGATAAAAAATGAGTAGAAAACAGCTCAAATAAGGTTAAAAAACAACATATTTATTTCTGTGCTTTTGTCAATCTTCAGCGAATATGAGCTAAACTCCTACACTCTGTTCAAAAGAGGTATACACCGTCTCCAGCACGTGGGGTCCAAAATTGAGTTACAACAGTTGCCCCCTCTTTACAATGCTTACGAAGCAAAACTTGTCAAGCGCTTCGCGTAGTAAGTGTTGTAAAGATAAACCGTCTGATCCTGCTAAATCTCACTGCTTTTCCTAAACAATGGTCTCCCTATCAGATGACCTGCTTATTTAAGATTTCTAGAAAAACTTCAATTTTTTTTTGAAATGGTCCGATTATCGGGTGACGTGCCCATCTTAAGATTCTTAGAAAACTTCACGCTTTTCTAAGAAACGGTCTCAATATCAGGTGACCGGCCCATCTTAAAATTCTTAGAAAACTCCATGCTTTTCTAAGAAACGGTTTCAATATCAGGTGACCGGCCCATCTTAAAATTCTTAGAAAACTCCACGCTTTTCTAAGAAACGGTTTCAATATCAGGTAACCGGCCCCTCTTAAAATTCTTTAGAAAACTCCACGCTTTCTAAGGAATGATCTCAATATCGGGTGACCTGCCCATCTTAAGATTCTTAGAAAACTCCATGCTTTTCTAAGAAACGGTCTCAATATCAGGTGACCGGCCCATCTTAAAATTCTTAGAAAACTCCACGTTTTTCTAAGAAACGGTTTCAATATCAAGTGACCGGCCCATCTTAAAATTCTTAGAAAACTCCACGCTTTTCTAAGAAACGGTTTTAATATCAGGTAACCGGCCCCTCTTAAAATTCTTTAGAAAACTCCATGCTTTTCTAAGGAATGGTCTCAATATCGGGTGACCTGCCTATCTAAAACTTCAAAAGAAAACATCTTACCTCGAGGAAAATAGAGTAGTGCTAGTTCACAATTCCTATCCTTTTCTGTAGTTCCGTTGACTTGAGATTTTGGACCTCAGCGGTTTTCCAAAAACTTGGAACTATTTTGGCCTTCGTCACACCTTTTCCTGCCAGGTTAGTGTTATGACAATATAGCATGCATGTTTTTTTATTACCTATTTTGGAAACATAGGTCCCCCTTTCTGTTGTAGACTTATTGAGCTCTTGTTTCCATTTATTTGTCCGAGTTGTCCTCTTGAAACAGAATATGCTCCACGCGCTATACTTCCTATCCTCTTGGTGAAGAGATCTTTGGTTCCTTATGGGGCCCTTTCTTGCTCCATTGAGTATTGTCTTTTATTATTATTTTAAAAGGAAAACTCAAAAGATTTGGTTTTTTTCATGAAAATTGAAACTTTCAATGCAATTAGCAATTCTCATAAAAGATGCATTTTAGAAGTTTTTATGATGATATCCGTTTGGGCTTTGGTTCACTATGGACCCCTATGTGCACTTCGTCCACTTCTTGCCCCCAGTGTGGTGTGCAAAAATATGTCAAGTTTAGATTTGATTTGGTGCTCTCTAATTGATAGAGTCATCTCCTTAGTCATACGTAAAAAAAAAGCAGTTCTTTTAAGTAAAAGATTTTCAATGCTATGAGATCATATGTTTTATGAAAAAAAAGGTTCTTTACAAAGAGAATTCATGGCCGAACTTTATTTTATTGATTGGGAAGCATGGTATTTCTTTATAGAGTCAACATTCATAGGTTTAACTAGATCTTCTCCATCCATTCTAGATAACAATAAAGCTCCTCCCGAGAACGCTTTCTTGACCACTAAAGGGCTCTCATTGTTTGGCGCCCATTTACTCTGATCTTCTCCTGGTAAAAGGCAATATTTTTTTCAGTACAAGATCTCCTTCGTGGAATCCTCGAGGTCGAACCTTCTTGTCATATGATTTGGCTATCCTTCTTTGATAGAGTTGATGATGACAGATTGCGGCTATCCTCTTTTCACTGATTAGATTCAGTTATTCATATCTAACCTTTGCTCATTCTATCTCTTCTAGCTCAAAGTCTATCAATACTCTCAATGAGGGGATTTTCACTTCTAAAGGCATCACCGCCTCCATTCCATATACCAATGTATACAGGGTGGCTCTTATTAAGGTTCGGACTGCGGTACAATACATGTGAAGGGCAAATGGCAACATCTCATGCCAATCCTTGTAGGTGACTACCGCACCATTCATCTTTGGCCTATATGGCGAGGAATTGGAATGCTTGATTTTCCATTTAGCGCAGAGTTCAATTATCATCTTGTCATTGAAGTTCTGGGCATTATTAGTTATAATCTTTTCTAGTGGACCATATCGATAGATCAAATCTCTTTCTATAAATTTCTTCATCACTTTTTACCTCCATATCATCCAAACATCTCAACAAAGTTCCGTTAGATGATTTCTTATTCAAAGTTTCCCCATTAAGATAGAAATCCATTGCCAACCTCCTAAAAGTCCTCTTGTTGATCTTGGATGCCCCCATGGGATATGTCTGGTTTTGGATGAAATTCTTGATATCATAGTACCAAGGGTTTCCATCTATATCTCTTTCAACTGAGCAACAATGAGCTGGGTTATTTCTGGTATCAATGTGTACCGGCCGCACCTTGTGCCTAAAGTTTATTCTAGTCATAGAAGCTAGCGTGACCAAAGCATCAGCAAAATGGTTTCCTCCCCTTCCTAGATGGGTGAACTTTATTTCCTCAAATTCTCTAGCCAATTTAGACAGTTATTCTTGGTAAGGTCTCAACTTCTCATCTTTGATTTGTCATTTTCCTTTCACTAATCAAAATCGAGTCTCCATACATATCTATCTTTCTAATATTCAACTCCAATGTCGCCTCTAAAACAAGAATGCAAGCTTTATACTCCTATGTTGTTATTGCACCTAAACTGCAACTTAACTAAAATAGAATACTACTTTTTATTAGGAGAGATTATCATTGCATCTGCTCTATTACCACATATGTTTACAACACCATCAAAGTACATAGTCCACCAATCTAATTTTCCTTCCTCAACTGAAAACACATCTTCATCAAGAGGTACTGCTTGATTTTCTCGAAAGCTTCGTCACACTCTTATTCCAAATTCCGAGATTCTTCTTCCTTAACAATCGAAGATTGGGTCACAAGTCATGGTTAATTGGGATATAAACCAAGCAATGTAATTCAACCTTTCTAAGAACTTTCTTACATCCTTCTAATCCTTGGGAGTTGGCATAGATTGAATAGCCTTTACTTAACCAAGGTCCACTTCTATCCTTTTATCACTCATCCTAAATCCCAACAACTTCCTAGATTTCACCCTGAATGAACACCTTACATGGTTAAGCCTCAACTTGTACTTCTTTAGTCTTTCAAATAACTCCTTCAATATTTGGACATGATTCGTTCCCTCTCTAGATTTAGCAATCATGTCATCCATAAATACTTCAATCTCTTTGTGCATCATGTCGTGAAATAGAGTTACCATGACCCTTTAGTAGATTGATCCGACATTCTTTAACCCAAATAGCATAACCTTGTAACAAGGTTCCCCATGATGTTACCAATGTTGTCTTTTCCATATCCTCTTGTCATTTTTATCTGGTTGTAGCCTGAAAATCCAACCATAAAGGAATATGTGGAGCTACGTGCTGCATTGTCAAACAACATATCTAGGTGTGGTAGAGAAAAATTGTCTTTAGGGCTAATCCGGCGCAAACTCTGATTTTATCTTCCTTTTTAGGTATACCACTTTGTTGGACACCCATCGTGGATACTTGACTACTTCTAGAAAATCAGCGTTCCACTGTTTTTTAACTTTTACTTTGATTAAGACATTCGAATTGGTCATTCTCAACCTTTGCTTAACCGATTTGCACCCTTCTACTAATGGTACCCTATGCAAACCAAGCATATCCTTGTAAGGCCAGACAAAAACATCTACATAATCTCAGAGTAGTGCAATTAACTCTTCTTTTTCTTTAGAGGTGATCACAATCCTTATCTTCAGTTTATTTCTTGATTTCTTCATTACCCACATTTATGGTTTCAAGTTCCTCTTTAGCGGGTCTCCAAGCTTGTTCATGTTGTCCTATTTTTATCCCATTCTTCCTCTTCTACAGCTACCATGTATTCTTTAAAGTTTGGCCATTTGACACGATCAAAGAGTTGATGTCTTATCCCAAGTGCAGGAGTGTCACAGTAATAAATAACCCGGCAAGACCGGGGTCGAACCACAGAGAGGTTAATTGTATAAATTATAATTAATAAAACAACA
>Ga0325410_1007688_pt1 | contig 11758 bp, 10 predicted proteins | sample PopdelMetagenome_16_FD_206182 | JGI IMG/M metagenome (GOLD analysis project Ga0325410, IMG submission 206182) | Populus deltoides microbial communities from Bellville, Georgia, United States - Xylem-PdIQD-R3 | ecosystem: Host-associated > Plants > Phyllosphere > Stem > Wood/Secondary xylem... | reverse complement strand
ATTTATAACTAGCAAGGTTAAGTTTTTGAGCCCTTTAGCGATCTCCTCTTCATCCTTAGTGAAACAATATTGACCCTCTTTTCTTGTTAACACCTAGATATAGTGTAGTACTATAGCCTTATATGATCCCTTATTATCAACAGAGTTTTCTGCTATCTTTCCCCTTCATTTATTTTTTATTGGACAAATCATTTCTTCAGTTATAGATGATTTAGACCTTTTTAAGATCCTAGAGTTCATTTTTTCCTCTCCTTTTCATGACACCATTTTCATGTATCCACGGTCATCCAAGTAGCATGTTATAGGTAGTTTTATTCTTTACAATGTGAAAAAAAGCATTGGACTTCATATCTTCCATGTCTTATCTTTCTCATGGTGTTTTGCCTCCTTAATTAAAGCTTTAAGATGAATTGGGAAGAGTTCATACATAGGAATCCCAAGCTTTTTTAAGTTTTTAATAGGTAATAAGTTGATAGTTGAACCATCATTCACCAAAATACAATTCACTATCTTTTTTATGACATAACCTTTGATAAAAAGATAGAGATTATGAAGTTTTGATCCAAGCTATAGGTCTTTAAGCTTTTCTCTATGGCTATTTTTTAAGAATATCTTCATGTCGTATACACCTTGAGGCAAGTATGAAGTCATTATGGCTTTTCTCTATGGCTTTTTCGATATGAGTTTTCTCTCCACCAACTTGATAGAAAACAACAAACATATTTCCCATCCTTTTAGCTCTTTTGGCATGTACTCATTTAGTGTAATGAGTTTCCTTAAGCTTTGAGTTGACAAAACCTCTTCTCTAACTAGTATGGATTTTTTTGATAACCTTCAATGAATCATTTTGTCAATTGCTTTTTTCACCATTAAAATTCTTATTATAATTATCTTTGTTATTTGTGCATCCTTCTTCCTCCCTTACTTTATAAGTGACCAAAGTCCATCCTTTGTTATCATGATTCTCATATGAATTAGGCTTCAAGTCATTACCTTGAGGTACATGTGTGATATGCAAAGCTTGACTTGAAGACATGGTGATGATCATAGGCAAAATGATGTTAAGTTAAATAGGTTCAAAGGAGCTAAAACTTATCACGAATAGCGATTGTTGTGAACCTAAACTCACCATAATCGTGATAATGGAAGCTGTTATTTTGTCATAAAAATGTTGTCTCCATTCTTATATAGCATCATGATATTATCTTTTAACACAAAAGACTTATTTATATAATGGTTAATTAGGCGGCGGTATTTGCAATAAATTAGGTTCTCTATTTGGTTTGCTTTTTCAGGATGTTTAAGCTCTAGTAGCTTAATAATATTTTCTTTAAGCAAAACATCTAGCATCCTAGAAATGTCCGAGTTAAGGAATGAATACTCTTTTTCTTGTTGCTTTTTTCAAGGATGGTTTCTTCCTTTTACCCTTTTAAAAAGCAAATGGTATTGCATGATCATTTATTTTTTAAAATATTTAGGTTTTAATGACTTCTACATGTAGCGTAGCCCTCAATGCATCCCTTGAATGCACATATCTAGAGTAAGAGTTTTGGTGAATTAATCATTATAATTGAAGTTAAGGTTTCTCCATTGATAAATTAATCGATGACATGCTCCTCTTCTCATTGATATGTATTAGAGAGCTTAATCATGCTGAGCAGACAATGAGTGCTGTTGAAATGAATCAGCGGTTTTATGGATAATCAGGCCTGATCTTGTCAGGGCCGAATTAGCGGTTTTGCCTCCAGAGTTTCTTGAAGAGACTAGAGAAAGAGGCCTGATGGCGAGCTGGTGTGCGCAGGAAAAAGTCCTGAAGCATTCATCGATATGAGGGTTTTTAAGTCACATGGGGTGGAATTCCACCATTGAAAGCTTGTCCAACGGCGTGCCAATGCTATGCTGGCCTTTTTTCTCCGAACAACAAACTAACTGTAAGTTTGCTTGCGTTGATTGGGGTGTTGGCATGGAAATTGAAAGTGATGCAAATAGAGATGAAGTAGAGAAGCTTGTGATAGAGTTAATTGATGGGGAGAAAGGTAAGGAAATGAAAAGGAAGGCAATGGAATGGAAGTCAAAGGCTGAAGCGACAACTGGTATTAATGGTTCATCATCCATGAATTTCGACAAACTTGTCAACGACGTGCTCCGCTTCCAAAAACCTTGAATTAGCTTCTTTGATGAAATTGTTGTTACATCTGGTTGTCTACCTTTAGCTATTTCATTGATGATCATCATTCTGTTACATAATCCATTTTTCCATTCAGCCAATTGAATAGTTTCCTAATCTCCACGACAAGGAGCCCTTAACTGAAATTAAACACATGCTCATTCTCCTCGTCCATTCACATCAGCATGGTGGTTCGATAATGTGAGAAAGAAAAATAGAAAACTTATCCGTATGCATGGAAAAAATTAACACTTTCAGAATTCATTGTTGAAATAGACTTGTTGAGCTTAGTAATCATCAGAAATCACGAAAACCTGTAAATTAACTAGAAGATTCTCTGATGCTAAAGTTAGTGAGGTTGTAAGAATAATAACACTTTAAGGGTTGTGTTTACAAGAAAAGTGACGTAGAAGGTGATAAAAGAATGCCAAAAAATATGACGTTAAAACCTACCTTACCTCGTGATTTATGAATATTTAAAAAGTGATGAATCACTCTAACCTGCATATAGATAAGGGTAAAGTGTGAAAAATACTTTAATACTTGGTAGTGTATTGTTGAATCGAAAGGACATTGACATACGAATCCTCCATTAGACAATGTATATGCTAAATACCCAATTATAACATGAGGATATGATAGCATTTAATGCTAAATACTAACAACACAAAAGTTGAGTGCAAATGTTGTTGGTCGGACTTTGCTTACCAAGCCTTGCCTAGTGCCTTCGGGTTTCTGTTTGGGTTTGTTCTCCAGGGTGCATTTCATTGTTAGACTTGGTGAAGAAACCGAACCCATCTTGGAGAATAAGTGATTGTAGGCCAGTTGGATCAATTAGGATCATCGGAAATTAAGCAGCCTATCCCATGTTTAGGAGAGCATTGGGTCATATGGTCTATCTAGGCTTAAAAAATGTAAAATGTGCATTCGGGCTCTAGACCTCCTAGTACAATCCATGATCATTTAGGCTTTGGGTTTAGGCCTTACCTCGTACACTATGACTTGGTCCTGGTGTTTTATGTGTGAATTCTAGACTTATTAATTACCCCTTAAGTCTTTGTGATGGAGAATTTATTCATGTATGAGTTTCCATATAGTTGGGATTGTATTCCTAAAAAACAATTCCTTTCTTTTTAGGTTGTCTTGTCATTTTATTGGTTGAGTAAATGTATGATTGTTCGCATGGAAGGCTTAAAGGTTAGTGCATGAAAATACAAGGGGAAGCCCAAGAGATTGGCGCCTCTTAAAACAGGATATGTTGTTTTAATAAGTTCAATAGGCCTCTGCATTTGTTGGCCTATACAAGGCCACGGTCAAGTCATCGATTGTCCTTTTCTCATTAATTGATGGCCTATACAGACGAGGGGTTCTAGTACCAAAATAAAAATATCGAAAGAAAACTAACTAAGAGACAACTCAATAAAAAATATCATAATCAATCACAAAAAAAACCCTTAGTTTAAGTCTTTTACAACTAATCATATATATATATATATATATCAATTCATATTTTAAATATTTATCATTAAAACTATTTTCTTATCTCTTCTTAATTGTAGTCAATTAGAAAATATGTAATCAAATTAACCCTAACTACTAAAGAACTTAGAACAAGCGCTAAAATTAAATTTAGTACTAATATTAAAAATTAAAGAGATTGATGAAGCTAACCAATACAAGCACGAGCAGTTACATTTAATTTAGTCGAAAAGTCTTCAAATTTACTAATTTCTAACACAACAAATAATTAAATCTCAAGTGCTTCATAGATTAGAGAGATCAAACAATTGCATATTTAATATCTAACCCATCAGTAGATTGCAACGAATAATAAACTAGAGGTCTCATACTAATTAAACAAGAAAATAATGAAAAATAGGCACAAAAGAACATCCAATACTCAAAGCAAAATTAGTTACACAGTACCATTATGAATATCATAAAGAAGAGAAATAAATTGAGAAAGAAATTGGGGAAGAGGAAGAAAAAAGAGAGAAGGGAGACAAAATCTTCTAAAATACTCTCTAATAATAACCACCAAATCTGAATATTCAATGAAATTATTAAATAATAAAATAGAGTTATAATATAACAAGAAAAGTGATGTCATCATCTATAATTCATGCATCAAGTTTGGAAGCATCCAAAAATAAATCACATCATATTAGATTTGCATGCTTAAGAACATTCCAGCATGTTGGCAGGATAGGTGCAACGTCTTTATGCCCAAACACAAAACATGAAAGTTGTAGATATATTCCTTAGGGTTCCATAGCATTTTGGATCACCTCAATCGGAGCTTGGATGAGAGAGTTATACCCCAATTACAAAGTTATGTCAAAACTGTTCAGAATCACCCAATTAAATTGTTTCGCCATTAACGCCTCCATTTACATTCTAAATCAAAATATAAAAATAATGAGTTGATTAGGAATCAAATAAGTATAAAATACTAAACATTAATAGAGAAAAATATGACATTTAACTTTTGCTCGTCCTTGAGCAAAACTGAAATTCACTTTCCATGAAAAAAAAATAAAGGTTGCAATGTCATCAACAAAAAACAATCAATCTCTTCAAAAATAATAAAATATCATGAATAAAAATTCTTAGACAACTTATAATTATTAACAAGCATTTTCATTTAAAGATAGAATAAGCTAAATACGTAGACCCTCATAGAAATAAACACTCGACTTTCATGTGTTTGAAAGGTATGTGTTTCACTCAAATTCATTCCAGCAAAATTGCTCTACCACAGGCTTGTATATCTTCTTATTCTCCACCACTAGGATCACATGCAAAACTTGAATCATAAAGACTTTTCAAGGTTTGTAATAGGGCTTAGGATCATGGTGGAAAACATTTGGAAATGTAGCTCAAAAGCCATCTAAACTAGTGGAACAAAAATACATCAACTCAAGCTCGAAAATATAAGACATGTAAAATCAATCACTCCATTTAATAGATTCTTCAATTTGACTTTAAAGCATTTAAACCATGTAAAACTCATTTATTGAAAGCATTTAGTAGATTTAATAGTTTTACCGACGAAATTTTTTTCGGTATTTACACTAACATTCTGTCGGCAACATTTTTACCTACAGATTTACGAACGACAATCGTTCGTCGGTAATGTCATTTCTATCGGTAAAAAAAACTCGATGTTTTTACAGACGGAACATGCGAGCCAAAAAAAATTACCCACTTTAATACACCAATAGAATTATTTTGTCGGTGATTGGCGGTGGCATTTATTGTAATTTTATTCCAACCCTCTGTAAAATACCGATGAAATAATTTCATTAATGATGTAACAGTGTTGTAGTGGCATATGAAGTAAATTTTTCCCCTTGCCTCTAGAATATACCAACGGATTATGTTCGACGGTATATCCGTCTGTAATAATTAAAAAATAATTTTTTTAAAAAAAATATTGAACAAAAAAAATAATTAAAAAAAATTGTATGTTGTTCATGTAAAAATTAAATCCAAATATTCATTGCAAATTTATATGTTCAAATAAAAATTAAACTAGAATAATGGCAATGTTGAAGGAGGAGAAGGAGAAGACTGGTTGTTCCCGGGACCATACGGCCAAAAAAAAGGACACATGTACCACCCATACGTGATCTCATATCTATGACCATTCGGCAGAGTTGTTCATAATCCGCAGCCGAGAGTTGCTCATATTATTCAGTGAGATAAATCATATGTTGTTGCAAGGCCACGAACTCTTAAGACTTGGTACTCGATACCGATTACGAGCTCCCAATGGTTGAGACACTACAGGTGATCCACTAGTTCTCGATTGTAGTGTTGGAGAGTCTATACACCCGATTTCTATCGGGTCTACCAGAAGATCATGTCTCCATCAACAAATCCAAATCAAAATCCAGGTGGGTCGAAGGATCGTCCCCTTATCTCTCTCTCAACCGGCTATTTTATGTCTCTTGGAAATAAAAACTAAAAGCATGAAATTGAATTCAAGAAAATAATAACTTAGGAAAGAAAATGGTTGAACGAACATACAATAAAATGTTGAGTGTGGTTGTCGATGAATTGTTGCATCCTCTTTTGGCAATCTTCACTCTGCATGTGGGTCTCTACAAAAACCTCCATTGGGCTTGGCTCACATCCAAGAGTTGTATGTAAACACCATTGGGAATGAAGAAGAAGACCCTAAGAAAATTGACTTAAGACCTAAGCTAGTTGTGAAGGAAACTGAAATTAACTAAGAGGACAAGGAAACAGAAACAAAATGAGGCCAATTTCCAGAACATCTAACAAAGAAAAATGAATAGAATGGAAAGAATAAATAATGGGAGAGGGTCGGCCTTAGCTATGGGGTTGGACACCATGCATGTGTGTGTTCTTCTGGAATTTTAATGAAAGATTTTGTGGTGGAATTGATTATTACATGTGTGTATTCTGCTGGAATTTGATGAAAGATTTTGTGCTGGAATTGATTATTGCATGTGTGTATTCTGCTGGAATTTGGTGACAGTTTATGTGCTGGGATTGATTATTGCATTCGTTTGTGTGTGTTCATGCTAAAATCATTTGAGGTTGTTGGAACCTAATGACAAATTGTGTATTCTGTATTGAATTTGTGATTCGCTGCCGAATTGTGTGTTCTGTAGCGAATTTATGATTCGCTCCTGAAATTGTATTGCCTGTAGTGAAATTGTGATTCGCTGCTGAAACTGAGTTGTCTGCAGCGAATTAGCACTCATTGTTGAATTATGTGTTCTGTAGTAAATTTGTGATTCGCTGTCGAAACTAAGTTGTATGTAGTGAATTTGTGGTTCGCTCCCGAAGTTGAGTTGTCTGTAATGAATTTATGATTCGCTGTCAAAACTGAGTTCTCTTCAGTAAATTAGTATTCGCTGCCGAATTGTGTGTTCTACGACGATGTTGCGATTCACTGTTGAAGTTGTGTTGTCTGCAGTGAATTAGCATTCGCTGTCGAATTGTGTGTTTTGTAGTGAATTTGGGATTTGCTACCTATAATTCGTTACCAAAGTTGTGTTGTCAGCAACGAATTTATGATCCACTGTCGAAGCTGGCAATGAATTTGAGATTTGCTGCAGAAACTGAGTTCTCTGCAGCGAATTAGTATTTGTTGTCGAATGGTGTGTTCTATGGTGAATTTGTGATTCGCTGCTGAAGTTGAGTTGTCTGCAGTGAATTTGTGATTTGCTGTCGAAACTGAGTTCTCTGAAGCGAATTAGTATTCACTGTCGAATTATATGTTCTATAGCGAATTTGTGATTTGCTGCTGAAGGTCTGTTGTCTGCACCGAAATGGTGATTCGTTGTCGAAACTGAGTTTTTTGCAACAAATTTGTGATTAGTTGTCGAAGGTGAGTTGTCTGCAGTGAATTTGTGATTCGCTCAGAATGTGAGTTGTGTGCAGCGAATTTATGATTCTCTACAGAAACTGAGTTCTCTACAGCGAATTAGCATTCGCTGCCGAATTGTTTGTTCTGTAGTGAATTTGTGATTCACTAACGAAGTTGTCTTGTCTGCAGCAAAATTTTGATTCGCTATCGAAACTGAGTTGTTTGTAATGAATTAGCATTCGCTGCCGAATTGTGTGTACTGCAACAAGTTTTGATTCCCTGCCGAAGTTGTATAGTCTGCAGCGAATTTATAATTTGCTGCTGAAATTGAGCTATCTGTTAAATTGTGTGTTTTGAAATTGTATTGTTTGCAAATTCGCTGAAATTGAGTTGTTTGTAGAGAATTAACATTCGCTGCCAAATTGTGTGTTCTACAGTGACTTTGAGATTCGTTGCTGAAGTTGAATTGTCTACAACGACTTGGTAATTCGCTGATGAAATTAAGTTGTTTGCAGCGAATTAACATTCGTTGTCGAATGGTGTGTTCTACATTGAAATTGTGATTCACTATCAAAATTATGTTGCTGGCAACGAATTTATGACTTGTTGTCAGAATTGAGTTTTCTGCAGAGAATTAGCATTCGCTGCCGAAAACGTGTTGGCTGCAGCAAAGTAGCATTTGCTGCTGAAATTGTGGCGACAGCAGTGAAACAGTTTTTGCTGTCGAATTGTGCAATCAGCAGCGAACCAGTTTTCACTGTTGAATTGTCCAACCTGAGTTAGTCTTTGCTACCGATTTCTACAATAGGCCTCCCGGGCATAAATGACTTAAATGCTTGTAACAATTTTATTGTATGATGGTGTAAAATTTGGAACACTTGAATGTGAACATATGAACTTTTGAAGTAAGTATGGTGATGAATGTGATTCAAAGATATAAATGTACTGATTTGTGACCATTGATGTCTTAGGTGGTGCGGTCGGGATACGACCATTGTCAGGATAAGGACAACCCGCAGGTGGAGCAGGTAGGTGACTTTCACCTTTCTTTTTCATAACGTTGAATTGTGAAATACTTTATCATGAATGTTATTGTATTATGTTAATACAGATATCAGATTGTCAAATGCTTAAATGTTGACAAAAGTCGACTTGGGCTAATCTTTTAGATCTATGAACCGAGTCATGAGACTAGTGTGACCCCATCAAAGGCAAACCCAAAAAACAAAGAAGCCAGGTTCTTAACCAAACAAATATCGAGGCATGAAATTGAGAAAAGAATCAATAAAAAACAACGATGCAAAAAAATAGCAATTGAAATAATTAGGACTAAATTCGACATAAAATCAAATGAAATTAAATATTCATAGATGGAATTATAAAAAACCAACCCATTAAGAAAATAATTAGAAAACAGCATGACCAAATTTGACGCAAAAGGTAAATGAAAATAAATGTCTGGGGGTAGAATTGTAAAAAAAATCAATCAAGAAAATGATTCAAAACAAAACAAATAGCAATTCAAATAAGGGGTACCAAATTTGAAAAACAAAATTAAAAAATCAAATGAGCAGGGATGAAATCAAATATAAAATCCACTTAGAAATAATCAATGTAAATACAAAAAATTGTATATAAAAGAAGGACTAAATCCAAAGAAAATAAATAAATTGATAAGCTGATATAACTTTTCGTGTGGCCAACACGTGATTTTAGGAAGAAAAAGAAGGAAAAGAAAGAAAGAAAAAAGCCAATTCTGGTCAAACCTTGCTGAACCACCAATATGTGCAATCCGGAGAGGAATAGGACAGTGAGACGAATCAAATAACGTGGTGGAAGCATCATTACAATCACCAGAGTTAGACGCACGTGCCACCCAAAGTTGATGAAGTGTTGACACGCTAACTTTTTTGTGTTTTTTATTTGTACAAAACCAAAAATGCCCTAAAACCAATCAACAATAACAAAGAAACCATGAGAAAATTACAATCAATCCTCTAAATTCATAGCTAAAAAATTGGAATGGCATGGGTAATGTTATAATTTCATTGTTCTATCAAACATGAAAATACAAAAAATATCCATGTATAGAAAGCATTGAATTATTTTATTCTAAGGTTACATTATTTATTTTACTGTACATTTTAAAATGTAATTACTAAAATAATCCTATTTAATTTTAAAAGAAATTTATTTCATGGAAAAAAATCACCCTATCCCAGAACAAAACCAAAGATAAATAACTCAAAAACAATATATGATCAATCATAATGAATAATAAACTGTTTCTTAAAGCACAACAATACCAGCGTGAGTTTTAGATTTGTTAATGGAATCCAGCTCTGGGGACGTACGACTAGAATTTAATTCGTTTGAAATTGTAGAGGTCCTGTAGTAGCTAGCGACAATACTAGCCAGTGAGTGGCTGAAGGTCCACAACAACCAAAAAGATGTCAGCACTGTCTGGTACGTTTGAATATATATTTCAACGAAATAAAATAAAAGAATATATTTTTTAAAGAATTATTATTTTTATCAAACTACAATGAATGAATTATAATTGACCAACACTATTCTCTCTTCCATCAAACATCAGCATAATGTTCTTGAAGGTTTGATATCGTGGAATGTTACAGGCTACAAATTTATTCATCTTATTGATCTCATAAGAGTAACAATAATTTACCCACCTTATTTTATTTTATTTTATTTTATTATATTAGAGTAACAATAACTTGTCCACCTTATTTCGAGTGTTCTTCTAGTATATCCACCGGAAAATATGGGGGGGAAAGGCACTTAATTATATATGATGTAAATCACCGGCCATGACATCCTCACCAATACCTTGACTGCATAAACTTATATGATAAATATATTCAGTGCCATATAATTGCAAACTAATTAATCATTTTTATAACTAAAGCGTATTGATAAAAATTAAAAAAAAAAAAAACCTCATGCGTGCTGATTTTGGACCATATAAGAAATAATCACAATTCCTTATATAACTGGTGACCAATAAATTCAGTCTTCTAACTCATAGAAGGTGTGAAATACAAAAACTCAGATAGTGAGAAACATGGGATCTCTTCCAAAGAGCACCAAGGCTCATGCCGTGTGCGTCCCATATCCAGCTCAAGGTCACATAACTCCTATGCTCAAAGTAGCAAAACTACTCCATCACAAAGGCTTTCACATCACCTTTGTCAACTCTGAATACAATCACAGACGTTTGCTCAGGTCCAGAGGCCGTAACTCCCTTGATGTCTTGCCTGATATCCAGTTTGAAACCATTCCAGATGGTCTAGGTGATCAGCTTGATGCTGATGTTACCCAAGACACTTCATTTCTCTGTGACTCTACCTCAAAGGCTTGATTAGACCCAATTCGCCTACTTCTTGCCAAACTCAATTCATCAAATGTTGTCCCGCCTGTAACTTGCATAGTAGCAGACAGTGGCATGTCCTTCGCTCTCGATGTTAAGGAGGAACTTCAAATCCCTGTCGTCACTTTCTGGACTTCAAGTGCATGTGGCACATTGGCCTATGCGCATTACAAACATCTTGTTGAAAGAGGTTACACACCATTCAAAGGTACGTACTTGATACATTTATTACTAATTTCATACTATCATCGATCTTTTCGAAGTAAATTGTTCATGTAACGTGTTTTTATCTTTGATATCAATGATGCAGAAGAAAGCGATTTGACAAATGGATATTTGGAGACAAAAATAGACTGGATTCCTGGAATGAAAGATATTCGTCTGAAGGACCTTCCGACCTTCATTCGCACAACAGATCGAAACGACGTTATCCTAAACTATGTGATAAGAATAATTGATAGAGCTTCAAAAGCTTCAGCTGCTCTTGTGAATACTTTTGATGACTTAGATCATGATGTTCTGGTTGCTCTCTCATCTATGTTTCCTCCGATTTATTCTGTTGGTCCTCTTAATTTGCTTCTTGATCAAACACAGAAAGATTATCTAGCATCAATTGGACCCAGTCTGTGGAAAGAAGAGACTGAATGCCTGCAATGGCTCGACTCCAAGGATCCCAATTCTGTTGTCTACGTGAATTTTGGAAGCATCACTGTCATGAATCCACAGCAACTAGTGGAGTTTTCTTGGGGACTAGCTAACAGCAAGAAGAATTTTTTATGGATAATCAGGCCTGATCTTGTCAGGGGCGACTCAGCGGTTTTGCCTCCAGAGTTTCTTGAAGAGACTAGAGAAAGAGGCC
>Ga0325410_1007685_pt1 | contig 11761 bp, 7 predicted proteins | sample PopdelMetagenome_16_FD_206182 | JGI IMG/M metagenome (GOLD analysis project Ga0325410, IMG submission 206182) | Populus deltoides microbial communities from Bellville, Georgia, United States - Xylem-PdIQD-R3 | ecosystem: Host-associated > Plants > Phyllosphere > Stem > Wood/Secondary xylem... | reverse complement strand
ACTCCGTGGTGATGTCTCCTTCAATCACTTTGAAGGTGGTTGACAGCTTCTCATCGTCTATAGCTTCAATAACCTCCTTAGCAGTCTTAACAACCCCATCTATTAATGTTTTTTGCATAAAAATTAAATTAAATGTCAGTACGTCATGAATCACTGCCTTGATATGTCATGCTGCTAGCTCTTAATAATAATTTGTTTCTGAAAATGTATTTGAGGTTAACCTTTCATCAATTAACCTGAAAGTCATAAAATTTCTCCAACAATGGATGTACCCTAGATGAAGACAGAAATCGGTTCTCTTCTCATAATGCACAACTATAGATCATAGCTGATTGTAGACTAATTGTGATGTAATTAACTTATGGTTAGTATATGTGTGTGTGTGTGTGTGTGTGTGTGATCAAAACCATGAAGATATATATATATATATACATGATTAAGGAGCATGAGCAGTGCAATCCTTAATATTTTTTTTGGTCAGGGATGATCTATATATGACGACACAGCCTTACCATGTACATAACTCCAGCAGATTACAGTGCCCGGCTTCCCCCATTCACCTTCATGGAGATCAACATTCTGTATCTTGGCAGGGCTCATATTGGAAATGTGGTGTGGTCTGCAGCTGAAGATATCATGAAATTTTTCAGCAGAAACTTTGATCTCTACTTCAGCCTCCATCTTACCAGAGAGTGTCATTTTGTTGCGCAGGTAATCAAACTATAAACAGTGTACGCTTTGAGATATCAAAATCAATTCTAGCAGTTGTGGAGAAAATGCTTTGGGATCTTATCCTTATAAAGACGCGGGATAATTAATATACACCTAGACTAGTAAATGATGAAGCCCACTATTTATCGTTTTCTAGATTTAATTCTATCTAGCTACGTACATCAACTATAGAATGTGAATAAAACATTTATTTAAAGCTCTATCAACTCTAATATAAAAATATTAAAATTATAATTTTTCTAAATACTTTTATTTTAAAAATAAAATTCAAGAGGAAAAAAAATTCTTAATTTAAAGTAAAGAAAAAAATAAATTTGGCTCTAGCGCTAGGATCCATTTCGCCTGGGTACTCGGTCAGCACCCAAGGTTCTTGGGTCTTAGATTTCTAAATATTATTATTTTTATTATAAATATTATTTTTTTAATTATAATTACAAGTATTTATATAAAAATATTATTATTTTTATTATAATAATAGTGTTAATATTAAAAATATTATTATTTGTATTCTAAATATTATTTTTTTATAATTAATATTATTTATAAAATAATTAATAAATTTGGAAAAAAATTATTATCAATATTGAAAAACAACTTTAGATTTGATTTGAAGGGTAAAATTAAAAATTATTATTGTTGTTGTTGTTGTTATTTTTGATAAATTATAAAAAATACTATTATTACTATTGAAGAAAAACCAAAATTCCTTTTAAAATATTAAAAAATATAATAAATTAGAAAAATAAGTTAAATATTATTATTTATTTGATAAATGTTATTGTTGCGTCTGGTGTTATAGCCAAACTCGAAGCTCTTGGGTCCGGACCCAGCATGACCCAATACTTTAATTTTTTTTATTTAATGTTTTCTTCATATGGTAAAGAGAAAATAAATTGATATGAGTATATGCATAATCTATTTCAATAAAAAAAATAAAGAAATAAGAAAAACAAATGTTGTCCCACCTATAGAAAAATTATGTTATCTTTAATGGACATAAAAGGGGAATTCATTTAGTAATATTATTTAAAAAAAAATCTTGATAATTGTAGTGTGTTATCTTTGATTGATTTATATTAGACTAAATGATTTATATATTTTAAAAGACTTTATTAATATTTATAAAACTGTTTAATAGTGTCATAAAAAAATTATATGTGCATATTCTAAATAACTGCTGAGAGAGATGTAACTAAAAATAATTAGAAATTTATTTGATCTCCCAATCTGCTGAGAGAGATGTAAGGGCATATATATATATATATATAGAGAGAGAGAGAGAGAGAGAAGTATGTATATAGAAACACGCATAAGAAGAAATTAAAAATATTTTAAATGGAAAATAAATTAAAAAGAAGAAGCAGCCGAACACACACTTGACCACCGCTTCATCCACTCCTCCTATATCCATTGTAACTTAAACAAAAATACTTGAGAAATTATAATTGAATGGTTAAATTGAAAAAAAAATTTTATAAAAAAAATAAAAATAAAATAAAAAATTAAAAGAATAATGACTGAAATTAAAAATCAAATAACAAAAAGGACAATGATAAACTTTAATTATCAGAAGAGGGAGAGAGAGGGAGAGAGAGAGAGAGGAAAAACAAAACAAACAACCACCGCCGATAATCCAACCATCACACGCCTACACATGCCACACCATATAAAAAAAAAGCTGGTTGTGCATCCAGTGAGATGATGGATGATCAAATTTGATCACCGGGTGGTGTCACATGCACCCTAAACAGCTCGGACGTCACTCACTTGCTTGCATGTTTGAAAAATGTGTTAACATATTTATGAATAAAAAAATAAAAAGAAAATATAAAAATACTAAAATGCTACAAATCTGTTAATTACATAAAATATCTATGTGAAAATACTAAAATACGCACAAAGACAGTTTATTTATTTTTATCTTTTCTAAGATTAAAAATGTGCTTTCACTTTACATGGGTCATTGAAAAAAATCATAAACAGCTGTGCGCAGCAGCTCAATAAATTTTTGATTTCGGGGACAAAGAAGTACTTTTATTGTTTAAGAAATTTATAAAAAGTCAACAAAGCCCTTAGGTAACCATTATAATTTCTGTCGATTTAGGGGGTAAAAGAGTATTTGGCTGGCTTGTCTTCGTGTACTAGCCACTCAGTTTCTGCGTACAGCTGGCTTGCAGGCGTCCTGTAACTGTTTGATTTGTGAATTAACAATGGAGGCTGTAGATTACAAGACATATATTGCGTGCCTGTCACTTTCGTTGATTTTGTGTGGGTAATACACGAAAATAATTGTGATGATCTTGGAATTGGAATGCATTATCTTCAACAAAATTCATATTTTTGCAAAATTGAATGTTATTGTGAGATCATCATCTTCAACAACACATATTTACGTAGTTACACACACACACACGGAAATTTACAATCTATTTGTAAATATATGGGTCAATGTATGCAAAATTCAAGAGGATTCAGAGAATAAAACCCTCAACCACTTGGGTATGCTATTGAATCATATGATTGGTTCAGGGATGGCAATGAAAAAGAGGACCTCGTAATTACTAGGCCTTGACTTTGTAATTATGAGGCCTCCATTCGTTTCTAAGACCTTATCTTAACGACGGGACGTCAAATAATTTAGAGGAGGCAGTGTGAGATTTTTTCAAGGGGCAAATGAAGATTCCGACTTGTGATTGACAAGGTGAAAGAATTGCCAAAATTAATTCATTTTTGTTTGCAAGCAAAAATAAACTCTGGCATGCCAAAAGAAATCCTGGATAAATAATACACTGAGTAATGAAGCCACCAAAAAAAGTGTATTAACAGGCACAAGAAAAAAAATATATTTAATAACTTTTATTTCACACATGAAATTAGGTTAAGAAATATTTGTTAATGCTTTGCCAGCAAAAGCAAGATATATTCCACATAGTAAAACCGCTTAAAAAATCTGATTCTAGGGAAATTACCGAATTAAAATTAATTTAAAAATATATTATATGTAGGACATTAAAAACTCGTATATCACTCTAATAACTGGAGTTTCTTTTCAGAGAGAGGACAGAGAAAAAAAGGAGTTTCCTTTATTCTAGCAAGAACACGAGAACATAGAAGAAATGCTTAAATTACGAAATGAGCGATAACAAGAAAGCAAGTATGATGTAGTTGTTTTTTCTGTTTTCCATTCCTTGTATAAATATGTATTTATATGCACATATATACATGTCAGACAGTCAAGAGTCTTGCTTCGGGGGTCACCAGCTCAGGCCTCCGGCAGCTATTCAAAATTAGGACTTCGGTGCTATACAACTATATAAGATGATATAAAATTTGAGGGGAAAGGGTGGTACTGATGTGTCTTACTTTTTTAATATTTTAGGAACATCTTTTTTGGAAATGACCCTAACCGGTGAGGTAGAGAAATCATTTTGCTTATCCGAAACCAGGACGTGATCCACCTTCTCACTTCTCACTTCATCTTTGCCAGATACACTAGAAGATGATGATGATCCACATATTTGCACCATCAAGCTTCCACCTACAATAAGTTTTGAAAGATTACCACCCGACATCAACAATCAGGGAACAAGAAGCAAGTAAAGATATCTAGGAGGTGTTTGGAGGGGCATTTCAATCGGAGTTTGGGAAAATTTTGAAAAAAAAAATTTTTTGTTTCAAATTGATTTTTTCATATATTTTTAAATTGTTTTAATATGATAATGTCAAAAATAAATTTTATATATATATTATTTTAATATATTTCTATATAAAAACACTTTAAAAAAACAATCATGACTAGATAAGAAAGCCAACGTACACATACCAGTTCAAGTTATTAGGATGCCATCAGCTAGGTAATAATGATATCCACATTTTGCTATCCCCAAGTTAAACACGTGGCTCTTTTCAGTTTCTTGAATCCAGCACAGCATCCGAAGAAAATCTATAATCTATGGGTTCATTTACTTAATAACCAAATCAATTTTTTTTTTCCTGTTTCTTAAGCTCACATACCTCTTCGGTTATAGAAATAGTTATATTTACAAAAACATATTCTTTCCATCTAAATGAATTTTCTGGGAGGACAAAAGAAAGAGGAAGTGAAACATGAATGCAGCCATGAAGCTAAACTGGCAGAGGAGAGGAGAGTGGCGGTTTAATCCAAAAAGGGTATGAAATGGTCAGTCTGTGCAAAAATAAACTTGAGAAGGGCATAACCTTGTTAATCTAAATATCAAGAAATCAAATGAAAGAATAGTATGCATTCTAAATTAAAGAAGAAAACTGATTGGCTGACTTTATGTTCTAAGCATATCCTGAGCCACTGTTAAGTATGGCAATCAAAAAATAGAAAGTAACAGCGAACAAGAGCCAGAGGGTGGAAGATTTTACCAAGTACAAGGGCAGCCCCAATCCAACCAGTGGCACCCCACCTTTCACCGAGAAGAAACCATGCAAATCCCGCACCCCATACTGGCTCCAAACCATAAATTATTGCAGTTTCTGTTGCTGAAACATCACGCATAGCAGCCATCTGTGTGGTTAAGAAATAGAGCAAATTATGATCACATTTACTTTTATTTGACGGGAAAAAACTTAGAAGGCACAATTTTCTAAATCCGAATGAAGCCATGTTGTTTGAACTCAACAATGGTGTTTCAGTCCAGAGGCAGGAGTCATCCTGATCCCACAAATCATCATGCCATGTTAGGGTCACTGAGAACTGGGAGATTTCAGTTTCTTTCCCTAACATATTTCTCATTTACTTTTAATTGAAATTGAATCCACACAATAATGGTTTCGATGATACCATATAAAATCAGGCTCGCTTGTAAAATATTATAGTTTTTTTTATGCATTTGTAATTTTTGTTATCGTGAATGCCCAAATCCCAAATGAACCAACTGCAGTCGTGGAGAATTTTATGTATACCTGCCACAGACAAAGTCCCCAAGAAACACAAAACATATAAAAGAACAATCCAAGGTGCTTTTAATCATAAACATTACAAACATGAATTTTCCATGGAAAGGAAAAAAACAAAGAATCTTTCATCATGAGTCCTCTTTCAACTATTGGCATCAAAAGATCTATAAATCACATTAGCAAAAATAGATACAAACTATACAGGACTTTATGGAAAAACTATCAAGCATAGAGAATGATGGATCACAATTAGTAAAGCGCATTCAGAAACAGTTGCACTTGCAAGGGAAGTAACAAAGAGGAATTTCCTGGAAACATGCTGGGAAGGACAAGTGGAGAGGTACAATTGAGGGTTCAGTGATTTACTTGGGACAAAATTTATGAGAATTAAGTGTGAAAAGCCATTAAGTTTAAGTCCTGGATGGGCTTTCCCTTTTTTTTTCTTCTTTCAAGTTGGTTGAAATGCAGAAATACAGCAGCATGACAAACAAGAACGAGGAAGGAAAAAGAAAACAAAGAGAAGAAACTTATTTCAGAATTTTGCAGTTTTCTTTGGAATGTAGGCAAATTAAGGAGAGAACCTAATAATTCATCGTACCTCTATCCATAAGCATAGCCCTGTTGAGAATATGCCGGTGTAAAGTGCAGGTATCCATGGGAAAACAGCCAACCAATGCCAAACCATTTCCCATGTCCATGATGATGGATCACAAGTTTGGACATCACCAAACCAGCTTCCAAGGAAATACCATATTGTTGAGGAGATAGCAATAACACATACCTAAATGAAGAATCTGTTTTTCAAACCATGCAAGAAGATAACCAGACTACATTTCTGTGTTGTGTGGACAATTAGGCAGTACACGCACCTCAAATCCAAGAATAGGTAAGAAGTTCTTTTTATCTGTGCTTCTTGATATATGTTCTGTTCTAAGCATATGCACGCCAAAAAACACCGCGCTTAAGAAGTTCAAGAGATCACCAATCTGGCAATGTGCAAATACAAATCCATTATAAAAGGTTAAAACCAAGCTTCCTTTTATTCAACCCAGATGAAGAAAAATTAACATACAAAGAATGCTTGGTCTTCCAATTTGATCATCATCAAGGAAATGCAACAAACATGAAAATAATGAAACAACCGTTAAAAACAAGGAGAAAACCTACACTGGGAGGAGACCCACTGGATTCCAGCATTGCAACCCCTACAATGGACATGAGAGCTCCAAACCAGGTATGTGCAGGGACTATTGCTCCTAGCATACCATCAAGCAAAGGAACCACAATTACCTGATAAATTCATACAAAAATGCGCCCAATTTTGTACCTTTAAGTACAATTACCAACACACAGAAAAAAAAAAAAAACTTTGATTGATATACAACCTAGAGGCTGATAAAGAAACTTACAGTGAACATGGATATAAATGATGCACGACCAGCATCTGATGTGAGCAGACCAAGTGCCTGCGTTAGGTACCCTAGACTAACCCAAAACCCTAACTCTATCCCGGCATTACGGATTCGAGCATCATCCCATGATTGCAAAGCAAATGGCAAGAATGGTATGGCAGAGACAACAAATCTCACAGCAGTGAAAGTTGCTGGATCCATTACTGCTTCAATTTCTTTCACAACTGGAATATTACTCGCTGCAATATAAAAAAACACAAAAGGTAATATGGATATTATACAAGGACATATATAAAATTTCAAATGGGTGATGGAATCTCTATAATTGCAAGCTTAAATCTAAAATCAAGAACGTAACATTAATAACAAAAAAGCCCCAGTCACAAACTAGTTGGGGTCAGCTAGCATATTTCTGCGCTATCTATCATCTGCTAAATCAGCCTTAATATCTAGATAATTTAAAAGAACCAGCATTGATTACAATGAATGCCTCCTATTGATTATATATTAATTACAATTCGCCACAACAGCAGCAGCAGCGATGTTATAAAAATAAAAAAGATAACGTACCATAGACAACGGTGATGACATTGAGTAAAATGATGGACCTGACTTTCCTGGACGCGAAAAGTATCCTCCGCCACAAATATTTCTTCCCAAACAATGTCTTAAAATTTAAGCTTCGTCTCTTCTTCTGATTCGAAGCAGAGCAGACTATCGCATTCTTTGATTTCTGTATTTTAACACCTGAAATAGGTCTGCGACGAGAAGAAATAGGAGAGGATGAGGAATTGCTATTGTGCAAAGAGAAGGTGGTGAGACGATGTCGTTTAGAAGGAGATAAATGAAATGTGAACAAAATTGATGGAGAGAGCTTAGTGGTGATAGATGCAGAGTAGGCAGGAGCTCTTAATGGACATTTACAAGCCATCGACCTTCTCTCCCTCTCCCTCTAGTATCTTCAATTCCTCCTCTTCTATCTTCTTGTCTTATCTCTCTCTTTTTTTTCCTTTGTTTGTCTGTCTTCAATCTTTTCACCAATTTACTTTTTTTTTCCTTCTATTTTATCAAATAAACCAAACTCCTTGAAGAACAATTTTTAGAACACAACAAAACACTCTCAATCACTAAGAAAAGAAATGGGCGATCATCTAAGCAACCAGGATTCAGCACGTTTCAAGATTTTCTCGTCAATGACTGAAATGCCACTGAGGAGCGCATGTGTTTGTTTTTCATTAGTTGTTTCATGTGTTTTTGTTAGCGGACTGCTGCGGAGAAATATCAAAACAAAAAAAGCATCTTCTGCCCGAGGGCAAGAGAAAAAAATCAAAACAAAAAAACTAATTTTTAATTTTTTTAATATATATAAAAAAATATTTAAATATAGATAAATTGTTAAAACAACTTTTTAAAAAATATATATATAAAAATTATATTTACACTATTCAAAAAATTATATTAACAATTTAATTCTTCTGAATAATTTTTGCCATTAAAAATGGTCTGTGATGCTGTTTGCTTTTGGCCCTGTCGTAAAAAAACACGTGTTGTATTTTACAGGGTCTACCAGGAATCGGTGGCGGGGAGACCGTGATGTTGCGGCTGAGAGATTGGTCTCTGTTTTTTATAGAAGAAAAAAAAAAAGAGAAAATGGAGGTTGGTACGGATTTTTTAAGAATAAAAGATAACAAATAAAAAGAAACGGTGACTTTTTTGCAATGGAAGAGATTGGAATGAGATGTGGGCTGGATTTCTTATTGGGCTCGGTGATCCAGATTGGTTTTCCACTCTGGCTTATAGCCTTAACTCCTTTCGTTGACTTGTACCGGACCCGTATATGCCGGGCCTCTCATAACGGGGGTTTGGAATCTCCCCGTTAATTATGAAACTGGTTGAAAAATATTTATTCAAAAATCATAATTAGTCCGTATGCAACCCCATTTGTGATTGCGGCCTCCAGCTGATCAACGGTGATAATGATGGTGATGGACGGTAAAAGATGATCATAATAGCACTTGGCCAATTCCATCATTCACTGCTGATTACATTGGCCACGACAGTATAATTGTCCAGGCCTCCGGTGCAAAGAATCCAACCAAGGATTTGTCTCCTCCAGCTCGCATCACGTGCATGATTTGCTCCAACTTCTTAGATCAAGAGAGTGGGATGGGCAAGCAAGAGGGATAGCCTGCGAGAAAGACACGTGATTTTGATTTTGAAATTAAGTCACGTCATCCTACACACATTACATTATACATTGGAACAGTATAATAATAGTTTTGCTCTTTTCATCAAAACCTACAAAGATTGTAATTGAAGGTAAACTCGTCTTTTTAAAAGGATATATTAGGCATTGCAAGATTTAATTAGGAATAAATTGGTCGGTACAATTTGTTTAGCACATTTAAATTACCTTGTTGGCTTTAAAAGTAAAAAAAAAAACAAATTATATACCTTTTGGTAAGGGTTTTCTTGTTTTTTCAAAATTATTTGCATAGCATATTTACTCTCATACCCTTGAAAGAAAAAAAAAACTTGCACAGATAGGTTTCTTCGTCTTTTCCCTTTGTTTAAACAGTAAATTTACATGATTGCCCTTAAATTGAGAGGGAAAAAAAAAAGTTGCTTTCGGGGGGGTTTTAATCTCTTTCTTCTATTTTTATTTTATTTTTAAGTTTACTTAGGGATCCTTTCAAAATTTCAATAAATTAAATAACATTAAAAAAAACAAGTTGGTGATGCAAGGTCATCACATGATGACCCTATGCTCTTCTAGCAGCACATGCAGGATTATCTGGTTATCAAGTTTTATCTTCTAAAAAGGCATTAGGAGCGACTTGTCGTTTTTTTTCTGACAGTGTGTGCATGCTTGAAGTGGGGGTGTGGTTGGCTTATGATAGACCTTTTTCCCTCTTTTCTTACTCTTACCCTGGAAATTCACGCCAACTCTTTTAAAAAAATAATTATTTCCTTTAGTTTATATTTCTATCAATTTTGATTTTCATTTTTTTTATTGTTATTTGTTTTACTTTTGAAGCTTTTTGAGTTTTAGATTTTTTTTCAATTTCATCCTTGAGAACTTTATTAAATTTGATTTTTGTATTCAATTTAGTCCTTATTATTTTGATTGCTTTTTTTTCCTAGTGTTTTATCCTTTTATTAATTTATTTGTTTTTCAATTTTCATCCCTGATTATTTTATTGCATTTATTTTTTTATAAAAATTTTGGTCCTTATTTATTTGATTGCGACTTTCTAATTCCTTTTTATTTATCTTTCTTTCAGTTTTATTCCTCAACATCTTATTTTATTTAACTTTTTTTATCCATTTTGGTTTCTCATTCTTTTAATTATTATTTTTCATAATTTTTTTGTTTTTCAATTTATTCTAATTATTTTATTTCATTTATTTTTTTATACTAGATTTGGTTCGCATTGTTTGGATTTTAAATTGTTTTGTGATTAAATATTTTACTTTGTTGTTTTTTCATGTTTGTCTTTCTACAGGGTAATTCCAATCTTATGACTCGGGTTTGGTTTAAGATCATTTTTTTATTCTTCTATTAAGAATTGGTTTTTTAAAAAATTTATCATTTGACCTCTTTATTGCCAGGTCTTGAACTTCGTTATTTGTTCCACTTTTTTTTTTGTTCTCTCAATCTTATATCCTGAGTAATGGTTTAGTCGAGTTAACTCGGGTTGACTTATGTTTTTTTCCTCAATGTTTTTTTTCTTGAATATATTTTTTTTTTACAATTTTATCATTTGAAATTAAATTATTGACTCTTGATCTCTGTGATTCTTTCACTTTTTTATGTGGGGTTATTCTGAATGTCGGTTAGTCAAGTTAACTCGGGTTAACTTATTTTTTTCAATGTTTTTTTTATTTAACTTCAGTTTTTTTTGTCAGGTTATTCTTTTGAAAGTCTAATCTTTTTATCTTGATCTAATATCGTGGGTGGTGGGTTAGTCGAATTAACTTGGGCTATTTCAATTTTTTTCTCGACCTTTTTTTATGAAAATATATTTTTTTTAATTTCATAATTTAACATTAGATTATTGACTTTTGAGCTTTGTTATTTTTTTGTTTTTTTTTTTGTGAGGTTATTTCGAGTGCGAGTTAGTCAAGTTAATTTAGACTAATTAAGTTTTTTTTTCATTGTTTTCGTATTAAACTTCGGTCTTTTTTGACAGGTCGTTGCCTTTAGAGTCTATTTTTTTTTTTAATCTTCATCTCATATCGTGGGTGGTTGGCTAGTTAAGTTAACTCAGGCTAACTTGTTTTTTTTTCTTCGACACTATTTTTTTTAAAATGATTTTTTTTGTTTTATCATTTGGCATTAGGCTATTGGGCCTTTAGTTTTGCAATTTTGTTACTCGATTCATATAAGGGGTTGCATGCTACTAAAGTCAACCCGGATTAATTTAAATTATCATCGCCTAGATATTTTTTTATGTTAAAAAAATTTGATTAGGCTCGCGGCGTAGTGCGAGCCCTCTATCTAGTATCAATCTTGTAGTATTCATTACTTTGCTTGCTACTTGCTAGGCATCTATCTACACACTTTTGAATTAAGTGTATCACAGTTACATGTATAAATTCAACTAGGTAGGGCGTGGGTAACTCAAAATTTTTTCAATGTAAAAAAAATTATTAAGACGATGCAAGTATTTCTAGAAAAGAAAAAAAAG
>Ga0325410_1007684_pt1 | contig 11761 bp, 8 predicted proteins | sample PopdelMetagenome_16_FD_206182 | JGI IMG/M metagenome (GOLD analysis project Ga0325410, IMG submission 206182) | Populus deltoides microbial communities from Bellville, Georgia, United States - Xylem-PdIQD-R3 | ecosystem: Host-associated > Plants > Phyllosphere > Stem > Wood/Secondary xylem... | reverse complement strand
AAGTTTAATAACGTAGTTCCGCTACAATTATCAAGCTTAGTTGCTTCACAAGTTTATATACCACAACTCCGGTTTTGATATCAAACTTAGCAATAGATTGTTCACAATAATAACTTAGAGTCCGCTTTAGCAATTAAGATAAACAATCATAGGAAATATGCATAGGAAAACAAACATACTCATTCATAATACAAACCGAAAATAAATGGAAGAATAAATCTCACAGTTCTTGAAATCTAAAGGTGTTTGCATCCTTGCAACCAAGAAAACGAGCTTAGCCTTACATATGTATTGAACAACCACTCTTAAAGATGGAAGAATACATGATTTCTGGGTAGTAGAGGGGAGAGTTCGTGTTTCTTCTCTTATGGTTGCCACCCCTTTTTCTTTGATTCTACTGCACTCTCTCTCCCTCTCTCTTGGCTCTCTTAATAGCATAAACTTAGCTACCTATTTATACACAAATTATAAGTAAGAAAAATCAAAGTTCAAGTGTGAACATCAAGAGATGGTGGTAGTGTGAAGGCGGCTGGCGGCTGGTGGCTGGCGGCTGGCGGCTGGTTTGTGGTTGGTGGTTTGAGGTTGGTGGCTTGAGGTTGGTGGCTGCCTTCCTTGACCTTCTGGATTGATTTACTTGAGGAGCTAAATTTCTGAAATTAAAACTTGGATGTCGGTTTTGATGCTTCAGGATGTAATTTGGACTCGTTTCTTCATGAAACCTGTTTGCTGGCAGAATTCAGTTGTCATCTTTGCAAAATCATATCTCTCGCATATGACATCGTATTTGGCTGAAATTTGGAGTTTGTAGGAATTTGATTCAGGAATCCAAAACAATTGAGTTTGCATCAATGGGATGTCTGTAGCTCCAGATATTAAATTTTGAATGGACAAAGGTCAACACTGGCAGAATGCGAGATTTGACTTTGAAGGATGTGATTTCCATGCTCTTTGTATTTTTATTTTTCTTGACTTATATTTCCAGAAAGGTATGGATGTTATCTTTCTAATGCCACTGGAATCACTTCATTTCGACTTCTAGAACTCACGCTCTGCACAAAACATCGACTAAGGGTCAAATCTGTCAATTACCTCAAATTTACTCCTTTTTGCATCTTTCATCTAAAGGTGCCTTCAAAACATAAAAAAAAAAATATCAAGGCATTTTATACATAAAAAATAGGTAAAATACTAGTTAAATGTGGATGAAACTATCAAATAATATGGTTACATCATACATTTATTTGATAACAAATATGAAACAAAACACTCCTTGTGTAGAAATTTTGATCCGTGAATACTTAAAATATTCTTATGTTACTGTAGAAACAAAAAAAATTATCAATCAAATTTTGCCATGTGTTATTTTTATTTTATTTTTACATGAAAGGATAAAATAAAATAAAAATAAATAACATGAAAAATAAATGAGCCTTCATATATTTCTTGACCAATGAAAGGTTAACACTTAGGATGGGATATTTAAGATATCTTGTCATAAATGAAAGATCTTGTCATAAATGAAAGATCAACCAATAAAATCATGTCATGTAACATTGAAAAAAAACCTGAGAGCCCCTACAAATCTCTATAAATAGAGTAATTCAACCTAGAGAAAAGAAGAAGAAGAATTCTTAGAGATATAAATTTTCTTTAAGACAAGCTTTTCAAATAAGGAAACTCTCTTTTGAAGTAAGGAAGCTCTCTTAAAAGTTCTCAAGTCTCCTTTATTTATATGCATGAAGTCTACAAAGAACAAAACTTTGTTGAATCAAGCCCAAATGTTCCATAAGAGTTCTTCAACAACACCTTGAAAACAAATCAAAAGTACTCTTCAAAACATCAAATCACCGAGTCTAGCTTCGCAATACACGCCTAACTTTGAGTTCTTGCAAAGCACAAATTTTGACTTGATTTCACAAATAAATTTAGTCACTATATATCATATCCAAGGAAAGCATCAGATGATTGTCTTATTTTTTTCAAAAGAATATTTTAAATAGAGATTGTACCCGGTTATATATTTAATAAAATCATATATTTATACATGTGTGTTTGTTTAATTTCAAATGCTCAAAATTATGTCTACGATCACATGAACAACGAAGCATGTAATTCACATTTGGATTTCAATTGCTCCAAAAATCTTATGTGTAATAATGAATAACAATAATTTATCATGATACCAATAAGTCGTTGATCCAGTTTTCAAGAGTTGGAGGCTAAATTCTAGAAGTTGAAGCGCAATAATCCAAGATATAATTTATATTATTCTTTAACATATCCCTTAAAAAACGTTTTTTGAGCTTAAAACTTGCATAGGTCCACACTATCTTATGCTATTAATGAAATTTTAATTAAAAGAGAGAATTAGAGTGATGAGATTCAAATTCATGACCGTTTGATCATCATGACTCTAATACCATGTAAAAAAATCAATTCAACCCAATAATTTAAGCTGTTAGGTGACACCATATCACACACCAAAAGATATCATGTATATATTTCCTCCACACTATGTAAGTTTTTTTTTCAACATGGTGAATCAAATAAACTGCTTAAGGTCTTGATGTTATGTATATATTTGTTTTTGTTATAGTTGTCGCACCCTCGCGAGCGGAGCGCGGCGTCGCGGCGATCCTCGATTGATTTCCGGGGTCTTTTTGTTTTGTTTAAAGGAGTCGCCACCTAGTATTATGGTCACTAGGAAACCTAACTGGTCTTTCAGAGATTCTAAGGCAAGGGACTGGTTGCGTAAATGGAAGGTATTAGCACCCCTAGTACGCCCTACCTAAGGTAAGCTGCTTGGTGTTTGGTTTGCTTTATAATTGCTATGGTGTTGATGTTTTCTAATCCCATAAGTTTTCCTAGGTTTGATTCAAACTAAATTTATTAAGATAGAAATCCATGGAGGTTCCATGTGCTTTAAAAGCTCATTTTTCCCTTAGTATTTCAAGAGTTTGCAACTCGTAAATCACAAGGAGGAGGGATAAAAAAATTAGAAATCTAGGGCGCTTTAAAAGTCTATTTTTGCCTTAGTGTTTTATACTTTCACAGCTCGTAAACCATAGAGTAAAAAAAATGAAATGTCCTCGATTATAATCAAGGCTTCTTTCAAGGATGTGTGCGGAATTATTATTCCTAGAAAATTATTTTGGATATTTACCACTCTAGGTTTCTTTATCCAAATATTAATAGTGAATAATAACAAATTATTCCCAATAATATTTTGGATATTCGTCCTTTAAGGATTTCTTTATCCAAACATTAGCAGTGAATAATAGATGAATTCCCCCCAAAATAAGATTTTTATATTTTTTGGAATATTGGCCAATATCCTTTGGAGTTTTACAAACATGTTGTAAAATCCAGAAATGCAAGAAAACAAATTTTTTTTGTTGTGTTTAAGAAATCCATGCGAAAACACATTTTCAAAACTTCCAATATTTCTTGTATATAAAAAAAACATTCAAAATATGTTAGGGTATTGGCCGTATGCAACACACAAGAAAACAAATTTTTTTATCGAAACATAAACATCACAGTTAATCACAATTAAAGACGACAAACCGTGCGCATATACATATATTCTCAAAATTCTGCAAAAATAAATAAAATATAATAAAACAAAGATGGCCCCTCAAAACTAACTTTTATCAAATAAAATTCGGTTCATTCTTAAACCCCAAAAATCAAACTCAGTCACTGTTCAAGTGAATTATAATTCACTTGAACAGTAACACAAATGCTGTCATTCAACAGCCAAAAGGATAACGCCTTCCCCCCCTTTTGAATCTGCCCGAAACCTTACGGCAATTGCAGAAGGGGTTTCCTCGCAATTTCAACTTCCTTCCCCACCCTAAACTTTATCAAAGATACCCCATCCCAGATTATAAAGCAGAAAAGGAGGACATCTGAACTGAAGGGTGGGCTGATGACAGCCCCCCTCTCCAGGTTCCTCATGCACCAGAGAAAGAAAAAACAAAACCAGGAAACCCGCAACTCTAACATAAAAAAACCATCTAAACTCAAAGCCACGGAAAGAAATAGAAGACAGGCATTCATTGTATGGCAAAAAGAAAATAGAAAACGAAGGTGCAAAGCCAGAAGACAACATAGTTTTTAAAACATCAAAACAAGTACCTGCAGGTCTCACTGAAATGGTTTACTGTAACAGCTGAAATAAAAAACCAAGTGCACGTTGCTGTCAAGGTTTAGAGCAGAACCCCCTCTCCATCTTGTCTTTTTTTCTCTTCTTTCCTCACGGTAACACCAGAACGCAAGCAAGAAACTCCCTCTATTTACTGCGTTTTTTTTTACTCTGCCTTTCTTGCGTTTTTTCTTTTCTGTCTTTGGTTGTTTTTTCTACTCTTTTCTCTTCGTTTTTCTCTTCTTTTTTTTCGTCTTTGTTTTCTTTTTTCCCCCCTCTTTCACGTTCCAGTGCAGGCTTTTTAGTATCAAAGAAAAGCCTCCTTTCTTTCCCCTTGTTTTGCCTCCGTCTCCTCTTTTTTCTTTTTCTCCTCCCCCTTTTATGCTCTTTCTTTGTGCGTTTCCCCCCCTCCCTTTAGGTCAGCAGCCGAGCCTTCTATATAGCCTATACAGGGCTTTACTTAGGAAACAAATATTACATTAACTCTAGGGTGTATTCTCGGGTGAGCAGAAATAGGAAACCAGAATGTCTGATTCTGATTTTGTGATCAGCACTGATTTCTTTCCTAGTTAGAGGATGGTGTGGCTTCTTTCCTTCCATAGGGCCAGCTGCTCCCTTTGAAATGAGTCAATAAAAATGTGGTCTCAAGCTCTCCAATCAGCAAGACAAACATGGAAACCAGCAGGAAATTTGCAGCGAAAAAAAAAGGAAAGAAATCAGATGGAGGGTGCAGCTGCAAAGTCTCATTTTCCTTATTCGGTGTGGAAAAAATCATGTAATTTATAATGATCCAGCCCCCTCTCCAGCTTTCAATATCCTTCTTCAATTCAATCCCTCATTTTAACAATTTTCAATTCAGTCCTTGGTCCAAAAAAATCCTTCGAATCAGCCCCGCGAACTTGGGCTATATCCTTCCCGCGGCAGAATTTTCTGCCCTCACGTTAGATATTCAAATGGGAATATCTTGAGCTTCTAATATCAAAATCAAGTGATTCAAAAGCCCAAATTCATTTACGTGTCTAGGACTAAAACTTTGATGAAGAAGTCGAAGTGAGATAAAATCTTTTTACAGAACAGAAACTGGCAGTAATCTTGTTGGTCAAAAGGAATCTCCGGGTCTAACTCAAAAACTGACGCATGTCGAGAATCCTGATATGACTGAGAGTATGAATTAAGAACGAAAATCACAAAAACTAGGCCAAAAATAGAGTTTTTTTAGTGCAGACTCGGGTCAATATCCTTCTCGCGGCAGAATTCTCTACCTTCACGTTAGATATTCAAACGGGAACATCTTAGGCATCTGATATCGAAATCAAGTGATTCAAAAGCCCAAATTCATCTACACGTCTAGGACTACAACTTTGATGAAGGAGTCGAAGTGAGATAAATTTTTTTTACATAACAGAAACTGGTAGTAATCTAGTTGGTCAAAAAGGTTCTTGATCTGACAATACTGAGCATCCAAATCTGACTGAGAATCTGCTCTAAGAACAATGATCCCTAGGACCTAATAAAGGTGTACGTCAATTTTTCAACATGTAATGAGTTATGGAATATACCTAGGATGGTCAGATATCGTACGAAACTGGGTCAGAATCAGAGCCTAAGTTGGAACAAAAAATTACGACAGCAGCAGAACCATTTTTTAGTGCAAATTCTGAGGGATTTATTCAACCTTAAAGACCAGAAAAGAAAAGAACGAATTTAGCATTATGAAGACTCCTGATCAACCTAAGAGAACCTGATGATTTTGGTAGTAAAGGGGAAGGATAAAAAGAGCAGAAAACAGCTCAAACAAGGTTTCAAAAAAGCAAAATATTTCTTTCTGTGCTTTTATCAATCTTCTGGCGAATATGAGCTAAACTCCTACACTCTGTTCAAAAGAGGTATACACCGTCTCCAACACGTGGGGTCCAAAATTGAGTAACAACAATAGTAATAACTTTATTAGAAGTATAATATTTTTGGAAGTGATGGCTATTAAGTGGACAATCCATACTGATTTTGAACATCATAAACTGGATATTGTTTGTAATGAAGCTGCACTTACAAAAATACATCTCAAAATTAGACTTGGGAATTTTTTTGATAAAGTTAGTTTAAAAAAATTGATCGCCAGTAATTGAAAGACATGTATTTGAATTGGAAAAAAAATGAGATTTAACAGTTTGTTTTTATTCTAGTTATGGCACTCTTGGGAAAATATCTGTGAATTTTTTGTTCCTGATACTTTAACTATGAGCTAGTTTATTGTTATGCTGTATATATTCATATGATAATGTATATATATATTTTTTGGTTTTTAGCATGCCTCGACGAGGATCCATATTAGATTCTAGGAGTGACAGGTCCACTTCAAAGAGTGACAAGTCCACTTCATCCAAATCATTTCAAACTCCATCAAGGCATAATAACAAAGGATCCACATTTCATCAACCTGTGTATCAGAATGCAAATGAGTATTATATACCTACTTTGGGGAGTGCACATCCTCCTCAATATGATTATGGGAGGGTTGAAGCATATCAATATTGTGAGGGCTTTCACTTTCAAGATTTGCTTCAAACTCAAGGAGGTTCCTCTCGAGATAACCAACTTGTTTATGGAGGACATAATTCATATAGGAGTTATGAGAGAGTTGATGGTGATGATGTGAACATTAGAGATGAAGATGAGGGAGACGGTAGTAATGAGAGAGGTGTATGTGATGAGAGAGCTGGTAGTAATGAGAGAGCTGTAAGTGATGAGGATCAAGATGGCGTTCCATCAAACCACGGTTCAACATCTTCTCCATACAATTATGATCAAAGTGTTAAAATGAAGGGTTTTGACACACAAATAGATACAATTACAAGAAAAAAAGAGCTTTGTTTGTATGGAACAACAGAGTAAGTTGAAACTTTTAAAAACTAACTTATTAAGGTTATATTTTCAACTATGAAAAAAATTACTTATTATTATATAATTATTTGTTTAATAAAAGTTTATTATTATATATTTTCAGGTTCAATAACGCTTCATGTGGATGTGCAATCGAAGATAGTTTGAGGTTCAATTTTAAGGGAGCATGACACTCTTGGGAAAAAGTAGATTCAATATGCAGGGATGAACTCTTTACAGAGTTTAAGGTAAGAACCAACACTAATTGCCATATTCTTTTCAATTTTGATCACTTTAATGTAGCATTATAAAAATTATCAACTAAATAGCTATAGAAGTGTGCTGGTAATTGCCTTGTTATTTGTAATCATAAATTATCAACTGAATAGCAAGGACTGATTTGTGTTATAATTTGTTCTTATTTCTTGTTTACTCTTTAATATCATTTAATTTCTTTAGTTATTACATCATCTTGCAAATTCTGAACAAGATAACACGATATGATTAATCATTTCTATACTTTGAAATTTTGTGCACTCTTTTTACTTGGTATATATATTATTTGGTAGAAAAAATATTCCTTTCCTGAGGAAGATGAGTCAATTGTTCATAATATTTGAGAAGATAAGGCTAGGATAGCTTTGAATCAACAATTGACACGAGCTCGCAAAAAAACCATGTCAAAAGAAAACACTACACATATTATAGATTGCCTTGATAAAGGTCCTGCTTGGATAAACAATGACGACTGGAATCAAATGATCAAAGATATTTGGTCCACCCCTGAATTTCAAAGGAGGTCTGAATCTGCTAAGAGGAATCGATTAACCAAAACAGATGGCAAAATAAGCACTAATTCTGAAGGAACAGTGTCATTTGCATCATATCGAGCTAACATGGTAAGGATTATTTTTTTTATGCTTAAGATAATGAATTAAAATTTTTATATTTATATTTTATAATATTTATTAATCTTGAAAGCAAGAGGAAGCTGGTGGAAAAGAACCTCCATGGAATGATGTCTTTTTAGCTTTGCATCAAAGTACTAAGTAGTCTAGTAGCTTCGTTGACAACAAGTCTAAAAAAGTGGTTGTATGTATTTATTTGATTATTTATTTATATAACTTAAGTATTATTTAACATTTAAATGAATTTATTATTGCATGTATTTTATTTGTAGGAAAATTATAAAATGGAGATGATTTCAAAGTATGAAACTAATCGGGAAAATCATCCTTAATTTGATGGAGCAGCTTGGTGTGTGGCTTTAAGAGGAGTTACAAAGGGTAGGGTATATGGTGCACCTCGTATGCCAAAATCTATAGTTAATACAAGTTCTTCATCACATTCCTATTCGGTGGAGTCATCATATCCTAGTTCATCGTATCGAGCATTGCAAAAGGAGATAAAGAATAAAAAAGAGGAGATAAAGAAAAAAAATGATTTTATTCTTGAAATGAAATGACAGATGGATTCTATAAAAGAATATCTTGTGAACAATCTTGGATACCATGGTGGGACATCAAATATTGGCCAAGGTATGCCACCACCTTTGACCCCAACAATGCCGCCACCTATGGCTCCCCAAATATTGACATCTATAGGTCCCACATCTCAACCAATTTATCGACCTACACCTCGACCACTATATCCTGATTCATCTTGTGTCGATCCACAATATCATGGTTCGTCTCCGCAACCAGCACCATGATTGTATCTTTTGTTGTTTCTTTTTATTGTATTTCGACTTATTTGTATTAATGCAAGTTTAACTAAATTTTTATAATATGAATATTATTTTTATTCCATTTTTTTATTAGTGATACAGTTATTTTTAATATTAATTTATGTTGGTTATATATATTCCACAATTTTTAAAATATCCATAAATAATTAATTAAACAAATCAAAAGTCATTTTGATAAATAAAAAAAATTAATTTAATAAAAATAATATAGTCAGCAACGGATTATCCATTGCTGATTGTAAATAATTCATCAATCAACAACGGACAATCCGTTGCTGATTCACAAAACCAGCAACGGATTTTCCGTTGCTAATTTTAGCAACGAAAAATTCATTGCTGATTATAAGCAACGAAATTTCTGTTGCTGTGAAATCAGCAACGACAAATTTGCATCTAATATTTGCCATTGCTGATTCCGTTGCTAAATTGTTTTAGCAATGGATTTTAATGTTATTTGCAACGGAGTAGTTAGTTGCTAATTACTACATTTTTTAGTAGTGCTCCTTCTGTAATAGAGGATCTCATTTTCTTCAAAATCATCCAGCAGTCGTTCTTCATAGCAGAGATCTTCATCTTCTCTCTCTATTACTTCTCATCATATATATCCGCCAGCAGGCATCCTTCTTAGCGAGATCTTCATCTTCTTCCTTTGTTACCACTCATTTGCAACCTTCTCCTCCCTTGCAACATGGACAATCAAGAACTCCAACAATCTGCTGCCACTGCATCAGCGCTTCAGTGTTCGTTCTCCCCTATGGCACAATTAGTTATTTATAGCGCATCCACTACTGCTGCCATCATTCCTCTCCCAAACACACACCAGCTAGTCTATTTAAAACTCTCAAACACCAATTTTTTTGTATTGGAGGATGCAGATGAAACCATTTCTTTTGGACCAAGACGTGTATTCCTTTGTTGATGGCACATCACCGTGTGCTCCTTCACTTCTGGCATCTGCTACGATAAGTGCACTCTCTGTCAACCCTGCATATTTGTCATTGAAGCAACAAGATCACTTAATCATGAGTGCCCTCCTATCTTCTCTCTCGGTGGAAGTTCTGCACTTAGTTGTGGACTGTAACATTTCCCATGACATCTAGACAACGCTAGAAACAACTCTTGCCTTTACTTTAAATTCCTAGATTATGCAACTTCACGGCTCATTCCAAGATTTATGATAGAAAGATGATTCTGCTAGCATCTATTTGCAGAAAGCAAAGGCCTTGTTTGATGAACTTGCTGCAGCCAGCAAACCAATCTCCTTGGCAGAATTCAACTTGTATGTGTTTCAAGGGTTATACAGTGAGTTTAAGGATCTTGTCATCAGTTTGTCCACTAAGGATGATCCCATCTCCTACACTGATCTTCATAGCAGTCTTCTTACACATGAGTTTCTTCACAAAGCCTTTATACAACCATCTGTAACAGCTCTTTTGTTACCAACTCCAATGCAGCAGCCAACTGTGTTCTTTATGCATCATTAATTTGGCTTTAGTATTGGTAGGCGAGGTCGTTTTCATAGGGGCTGGAGACCTATGAATCGTAACAACCATTATCGTTGCAATGGCCCAGCTCATAGTTATGCTTCGGGTCAATAATCTGGCCAACATGGAAACCGGTTCTTCTCTGGTTCTTCTTCATGGACAAAAGGCAGCTTTGGGTGGCAAGGAAATCATTTCGGTGGTTATAATCGCAATATCAAATGTCAGCTATGTTATGAATATGGGTATACTGCCTAACAGTGCTCTCAATTGGCTAGTCATCCTACGCAAGCTAATGCTAATCTTGCATTTAATAATGTCTCTACCACTACTCCTGTTATTTGGTTTCCTAATACAGGTGCAAATCATCATTTCAGAACCTTACCTTGGAAATGATCATCTGCATATTGGTGATGGTCAAGGCCTTGTTATTTCAAATATTGCTCACTCTAAAATTCACTCACCAGATGCATGTTTACTTTATCCAATATTTTACATGTTCTTGCCATTGAAAAACCTCTGCTATTTGTTCAAAAATTTTGTCTTGACAATAACATCTTTTTTGAATTTCATTCCTCTCTATTTTATGTTAAAGATCTCATGACAAAGGAAGTGCTTCTTTTTAGTCAGAGTAGAGATGGTCTATATGTTTTGTCCGAGTCGTCCGCAATGTCGTTGCCTCAAGTTTTCTCATCTACTTATCTCTCTACTTCCACTAATGTCTGGCATCGTCGCCTTGGGCATCCCAGTCTATGTATTCTGTAATTTTTGGTGAAAAATAAAAAAAGTTTCATGTCATCAACTCAATTAATTTTAATTGTCCTGCGTGCCCTCTGGGCAAGTTGTCTCATCTAACTCTAAAAACTACAGGTCATCAAACTTGAGCTCCTCTTAACTTGATTTTTAGTGATGTTTGGGGTCCATCCCCTATGTTGTCCTCTGATGGTTTTTGCTATTTTGTTATTTTTGTGGATGCCCATGCGAAGTTTATATGGTTTTACCTTTTAGTTGCTAAGTCTAATGTTTTTAAAAATTTTCATGAGTTTCAAGCAGTTATGGAGCACCAATTCTCCTTAAAAATTAAGTCTGTTCAAACCAATTGGGTGGTAAATATCAAAAACTAAATACATATTTTAAAACGATTGGTATTCATCATTGTCGCACGTCAAAATCCGCGCGGCGTCGGCTGGCAATTTTTTCGTTAATTGCGCTGCGTTTGCTTGACTTGATTCGTTGGAGTCGCCACCTAGTAATTTATTGAAGGCTACTAGGAAACCGGATGTACTGGTCTTGTCAGAGATTCGTGGGTAAGGGACTGGTTGTGGTTAGGGAAGGTATTAGCACCCCTAACGCACCCTACCTGAGGTAAGCTGCTTCGCGAATTTGATATGTTTAAAGAAGTTTTAATAATTGTTTTTTCATCGGATATTAGAAATACAACTTACGTATAAGTTAATAATTCTTGACCGTGATCCAATCAAAATATTAAATTCTTCTTTAATCTTT
>Ga0325410_1007683_pt1 | contig 11761 bp, 2 predicted proteins | sample PopdelMetagenome_16_FD_206182 | JGI IMG/M metagenome (GOLD analysis project Ga0325410, IMG submission 206182) | Populus deltoides microbial communities from Bellville, Georgia, United States - Xylem-PdIQD-R3 | ecosystem: Host-associated > Plants > Phyllosphere > Stem > Wood/Secondary xylem... | reverse complement strand
ACAAATCAAAACTCCCCAATTGCATAACATATAGCATAAAAATCTAAACTAAACCTTCCTCGTGGGATCGACCCCTTGCTTGCTCTATACTATCTTATGTGTTTTAAGCTAGGGTAATTAATTTGTGCGACCGCGACATCGCAACAGAATATTATGAGCTTCATATATCAAAATCAGGCAATTCAAAATCCTAAATTCATCTCCACATCCAGGACTACAACTTTCATTAGTGACTCCAAGTCATATAAAATTGTTTTGAATGCCAAACATCGGACGCAATATGAAGGACGAGATGGGTCTTCTAATCTAATTAGGAAACTAACGGTGCCGAGTATCCCACTACGGCTGAGAGTCTAACATAAAAACGGTGGGCTTTAGAACCCAAGAAAGATGCATATCGAGCCTCTAAAATGCCATTAATGAATGAATATAGCTAGGATGGTCACATATTGTAGAAAAACAAGTCAAAAACAAAGTCTAAGTTGAAGCAGAGTTGGAATTACAGTAAAGTTGTGACGGCAACAAAATCAGTTTTCAACATAAATTCTGAGAGATTTATTCAACCTTAAGGACTAGATAAAGAAGGAATGGATTACGTATCATGAAGACTTCTAATTAACCTAATAATCCTATATAAATTCAGCAGCCAAAGAAGAGGATAAATAGAGCAGATCGTAGCTGAAACAGGGTTTGAAAAACCTTCTTTCCTTCTCTGTTTTTGTCAATTTTCCAACAACTATGAACTAAACTCCTAAATTCAATTCAAGAGGAACACACACCATCTTCATTACCAAGTTGTGAGAAGTAACATTATCATTGTAATTCTTTCATATAAAAGTATTTGTTTTTCCTTATTCAGAATTATGTTATTAATTGTTATTCAAGCTTATTGAATTGTTTTGAGATGGCATATATGCTTTCTAGTTTATTTCAATCCATAATTATTGTTAAGGACTAGAGTAAGAAGAAAAAGAATTAATTTGATTGCTGCAACTAAGTTAAATTGTCAAGCTTTTGAACATTTTCTTAGAACAAATACATAGATTTTATTCCTAGACTACTGTCATGTGAATGAAAATTGCTTTCAATATTACATTCCCTTGATGGTATGAAATTGATTAGAGAACTTTTTCTAATTAATGTACTCGTAATCTCATCGATTTTCCTCAGCTTTAAAGGATATTAAATTTATTTACTTGATGTGAAAGAATATTTATTTTACTTTAATGATCAATAGAATTATAGGAATGGATATGTGGACCATTGAACTGATTTAACAACATCAATTTATTATTTTCATAATTATTGTTTCTTGAATTTTTCATTCAAATCGCCTGTTCTTTCTCATTTCAGTATATTGTAGGAACATTAAATGAAATTTCTCTTGAGTTCGACCTGGTTCTCACGATCATACTACAAATTAGTTTATTTATGATAGTTAAGTCAGAATTATATTTTGGTGGTTCTAACAACCAACCAAATTTTGACGCCATTGCTGGGGAAGTTTTATCTAATTTTCTTTTAATAAAGAAACTGATTTATGCCAAGATCTTCTCGTACAAGTGAACTAGTTTTTTATCCTGAAGTTGAAAGAACCGAAAGAGCACATAGCAAGGTAAAAAGATGAGAGGAGAATCTGCCAACCTTAACACTTTCAACCAGCAATTCTGAAAGTGAAAGAGAAGTAGAAGTTTCTAAAAACATGGCAAAACATATAACATTAAGGGAGTTAACAACTCCCAGCGTGAACCAGAAGCCATTATGCATTGAATTTCCAAATATTTATGTAGTCTTTAAGTTAAAATCTGGTTTGATTCATTTACTACCTACTTTCTAAGGCTTTGCAGATGAAGACCCCTACAAACACTTGAAAGAATTCCATGTGGTTTGCTTAACCATGAAGTCGCAAGGAGTAACAGAGGAATAAATTGAAATAAGGGCTTTCCCATTTTTTTGCAGACAAGGCAAAGGATTGGCTTTATTACCTTTTATCTGGATTTATTACCATATGGAATGATCTAAAAGGAAAGTTTTGGAAAAGATTTTTTTAGCTTTAAGGGTAGGTACTATCAGAAAAAGAAATTAGTGGAATTCACAAGAATAACGGCGAGACGTTGTGCGAATATTGGGAGTGTTTCAATCAATTATACGTGAGTTTCCCTCATCATCAAATTTCTAATCAATTATTGCTGCAATATTTTTATGAAGGATTGTTACCAATGGACCATAGCACGATTGACGTGGCAAACGGATGAGCACTCGTAGAACAGACTCTAGAAGAAGCACAAGAATTAATCTCGAAAATGGCAACAAATTCACAATAATTTGGAGTCCGTGTTGATTCATCTAAAAGAGTTAATGAGGTAATACATTATAATATTGAGAAAAAAAACTTTTGGAACTAGCATCTCTTGTTATACAAGTTGCTCTAGGACAGGTTAGACAGGTCAAAGTCTACAGTATCTGCTCTTTCCCAGACCATCCTGCTAATAGATGCCCCTAATTACAAGATGATGACATCCTCAAGTTAATGTTATGGGTGGATTTAACAGCCAACAAAGGAGATGTGACCCATTTTCTAATCAGTACAATCCCGGGTGGAAAGACCACCCAAACCAGTAGCCTTTTCAACCCTATGTCCACGACAAATCAACTTTTTATCTTAAACATTAACATTACTCACACTAAATTAGCTACCAATAACAACTTTACACTTGCAAAATTAGCCTCTATATTGTGATTTTTGATCCAAACTCTATTTAGTGCATCTTTAATTTTCTTTACTTCATTTAGTATTTGTTCAATATCATTAACACGTTCTCTAACTCTAGTGGTTAATTCAATATCATTAATAGATTTGCATTAATCAATGAATGTGTTATTACATGACTTGTCATCACATCTATTGAATAGCTTGTTCTTACTTGCATCAGACTCTAAATTCCCAGCAACTACCTTTTTCACATATTTCGTGCACTTTCTATTCTCGGAATTTAGTCCATCTAATCCATTGCAAGTTTGTAGGCTATTATTAGCATTTAATGAATATGAAGACATGTTCAACTTTGTGTGCTACAAATTATGGGTTATTGTTGATTGTGAAAGAGTTTTGTGCAATAATGATGTAGGGTGACTTGCTTGAAAAGGTGAAGATTTGTTGAGAAACATTATGTCAATGTGTTTTTCAATTTGATGTTTATGTTTAGTGGTAATTTCAAGGGATGACTAAGATCATTTGTGAATGGTTATGTTTGCTAAAAATGCTAAGGGAAGTAGAATTAAATCTATTATAAATATGAAGTCAATGGCATTTTTGTAAATCAAAGCCATGTCTAATGACTTTTTTTCAAACAATTGGTAACAGTCATGCAACTTATACAACAATCATGAAGTGGCAATTTTGATATTTACAATAGAGGCTCTTTAGCCATTACATTGAAAACAATGGCAAACCTATAAATATTATGGCATTTGTTGTTGACTTTTTTTTATGCCAAAGCTGAAGGATGTAAAGTGTTATAAAGTTATTAAAATTGATGATGCAAACTATAATTTTCTAAAATACAAATACAAATAAAAAAAACAATAAAACTATAAGAGGCTTGATGTAAATATCATATTAAGGCACCATTTATGACAATATATGTAAACCTCATATTAAATAATGTTATTCCTAGCTGAAAATAATAAATTAAAAGATAATTTTTAATGACTAGAGGTAAAAAAAATTCAAATTTAAATTGTGTAAAAACTCAAATGAAATAAAAATGAATTGGTACGCAAAAAATATCAACAATCAAAGATTTGACAAAAATAATATAGGGACTTTAAAGAGTGGATTTTTTGTAAATAAAAATAAAAATTTCCTCCCACTTCCTTTAAAACAGCCAAAGACTTTAGGAGAGAGAAAGAGGTTGATTTCTTTTGTTCTTGTTTCCTTCATCTTTTTAAATTCTCTTAAATGCGATTGATTGGAGAGTATGTCCTAGCCAATTCCTATAAATAAAAAAAACCAAACTAAGTTAGCAAATCATAGAGGAAGAAAGGTTGGAAGTTTGGGAATTTTAGAGAAAAAGTGTGCAAATTGGAAGAGAAAGAGGATATTCTAGGAGTTTGTTGAAAAAAACTTATAAAATTAGGTAGATTAGTTGTGGTAAGAGGTTCTTTTTCAATTAAGTGCATTTGTTTTCTTGATTTTAGATGGGGTTGAAGATCCCCAATTTTGGATTGTTAGGCTTTATATTAATTTTAAAGTGAAATGCAAATTTATGTTAATCATGATGTATATGACATGATTAAGGACTAAATGGAAAATGTTTAAGATTGGTTTGGAATATGATAATGTGGAATAAAATGGGTTGATGTTGGTTTAATGTGGAAAAAGGAAGGAATTATAGAAAATGGTAGAATTATGTAAGTTTTGGTGTTTTAGATGATGTTATGTGTAAATTTGATTGATATGAGGATGATAATGTGTTTTAAGTTTTTATGGCAATTCATATGGAATAAATTGGTTGATATGGGTTATGGTTGTTACGTGTGGGAAAATGAAAATATGAAATTTGAAGGCTTGTTAAAGTTATAGGTATTTAAATGATGTTTTATGCTTAGAAATTGATTGAAGGCTATATATATATATATGTTTGATGCATAATGATAGTAAAGAAAGTTAAATTGTTTTGCTAAATGTAAATTGGAAATATGGAAAATGTGAGATTTTATTTCAGATACAAATTAGCAGTTGAAAAGATTAATGATTTGTTTGAATAAGTATGAACAACGGTTGAAATAATTTGGAGTACTCATTAGGGATCTTTCCTTGAAAATCAGGAGCGACATCCTAAGTTGGATTGGTAGTAGAGGGTGCATATACTACTAGAGTGCTAAGTAGGTGCCTATCACCTCACCTTTTTATTTATAGAAATGTCAAGGTTAAAATTTTTGTATACATGTGAAATGAGTTTTGAAATGGATTACATAGAATTGTGTTTGAAATGAACTAAGTTGGCCATATGAGCAAGGGTTATTTACCTTTGAAAGAATTAACTCGACCACATGAGCGGTGGCTATTTAATTTTAAAAGGAATTAAATTAGCTGTATGAGCAAAGGTTATTTTTAAAAGAGTTAAACCAGTCGCATGAGCGGGGTTTATTTTTTAAAAAATTAAGCTGGCCGTATGAGCAAGGGCTATTTCAAAAGAAGTTAAACCAGTTGCAAGAGTGAAGATTAGTTTGAATAATTAAGGTTGGTCATTTTGGCAAGGACTAATTATGTAAAATTTAGTTGGTCGCCAGTCGGTCATCGAAACTACCAAAATATAATTCTGACTTAAACTATCACAAACAATTTAAATTTGTAGTATGATCGTAAAAACAAGATCGAACCCAGTAGAAATTTTATTTAATCTTCCTATAATATACTGAAATGAGAAAGAATGGGCGATTTGAATGAAAAATTCAAGAAACAATAATTCCAAAAATAATAAATTGATATGTCATTAAATCAGTTCAATGGTCCACACATCCATTCCTATAATTTTGTTGATCATTGAAGTAAAATAAATTTCTTTCACGTCAAGTATATAAACCTGAAATCCCTTAAAGCTGAGGGAAATCGATGAGATTACGAGTACATTAATTGGAAAGAGCTCTCTAATCAATTTCTTACCATCAAACGAATGTAATATTGAAAGCAATTTTCATTCACGTAACAGTAGTCTAGGAATAAAATATGTGCATTTATTCTAAACAAACATTCAAAAGCTTGACAATTTAACTTAGTTTATTCTTCATTAATAAATCAAGATGAGAGTTACAACAATCAAATTAATTCTTTTGCTTTTTACTCTAGTCCCAAACAACAATTACGGACTGAAAGAAATTAGAAAGCATACATGTCATCTCAAAACGATTCAATAAGCTTGAACAACAATCAGTAGCATAATTCTAAACAATGAAAAATAAATACTTAAATCTGAAAGAATTACAATTATAACATTACTTCTCACAACTTTCTAATGGAGATGGTGTGCGTCCCTCTTGAATCGAATTCAGGAGTTTAGCTCATAGTTGCTTGAAAATTGACAAAACCAGAGAAGAAAGGAAGGTTTTTTTTAACCCTGTTTCAACTGTGTTCTGCTTTATTTCTCCTCTCCTTTGGCTGCTGAATTTCTTCAGGATTATCAGGCTAATTAGAATTCTTCATGATACTGAATTCATTCCTTTTTTATATAGTCTTTAAGGTTGGATAAATCTCTCAAATTTTGTGTTGAAAACTGACTCTATTGTTGTCACAACTCTACTGTAATTCCAACTTTGCTGCAACTTTGACATTATTTCTAACTTGGTTTCTTGCAATATCCGACCATCCCAGCTATATTCATTCATTCATGGCATGTTAGAGACTCGATCTGCATCTTTTTTCAGTCCTAAGGCCCACCGTTTTTATGTTAGACTTTCAACCATAGTAGGATGCTTAACATCGTTTGTTTCCTGATTCGATCAGAAAACTCATCTCGTTCTTTAGACTGCATCCTACATTTGGCCTTCAAAAAAAAATTATCTAACTTGGAGTCCTACATAAAAGTTGTAGTCCTGTATGTGTAGATGAATTTGGAATTTTGAATCGTCTGATTTTGATATATGAAGCTTAAGATATTCGCGTTTGAATATCTAGTGTGAAAGAGGATAAGGCTACTGAGAGTAGGATTTTGGCCTGAGTTTGCAGGTCTGATTAGAGATCCAAAAAAAATCAATTTTTTTTCTATAATACCTTCCTGAAAAGCTTGACATGTGTACTTTGACTTAGATTAAGCCCATGTTGTCATTAGGGAACTCTAACTTGGCAAAACACTTGTCACAAGAATCTAGGTCCAAAACATAAAATGCAGAATTTCTTATTTTTAGCAATTAATTCACAAAGTATATTTTTCACACCACGGGAAAGGTCACTTGATCATGGACCACAAATAGGTTATTCAATCACAAACCATAGGCATGTCACCCGATCATGGACTACAAACAGGTCACTTGATCATAGATCAAAGGCAGGTAACCCGAACGCAAACCATTCATGAAAAATCCTAGATATTTTTCACACAATAGTCATTTTGTCTAAATAACAACATCATCTTTGAAAACAAAGAGAAAACTAATGATTTCCATCATAATAGAGTTTTAAGACATCTACAAGGGTAGACCTTTTGATTTACTAATATCAAAACTCCCTAGTAGATTTTTTTTTCCCAAACGGATAACGATTTCTTATCTTTTTTTTTATAAAATTAATTTCTAAAGTCTCTTACAAGACTTTATATTGTAAGTATTCTAAAGAGATGCAATTATCATAACCCAATTTTGGGCCTCCTAATTTTTTTTTATATATAACATATTTATGAAAAATTAAAAAAGCAAAATGATCATAAATTCAAAAAATAATTTATAGGAAACAAATAGATTACCTTTTGAGCTACAACAAGTTAAAAAAGACAGAAGGATAGTCTAATTGGAATATTATTAATAAGATAGTCTGAAGAAAGACTTAATTGAAGCAAAATTAACATTGAAAACCAATTTGACCAAAATTGAAAGAATTAATTAAGTTCAATGGCTTAATTAAAGTTCTAATAGGTTTAATTAACTTAATTAAGGACTTATTTGAAGGAAAGTTTACGGTTGAAATACAACTTGGCCAAAATAGGAAGAATTAATTAAGTTCAAGGCTTAATTAAACTTCTAATGGGTTTTAATGACTCAATCAAGGACTTAATTGAAGAAAAATTAAGTTTAGAGATATAATTCAGATCAATTTACAATAAGTAGAAGATTAGAGACATATTTAAACTTTGAGAAGCCTAAATTGGTGCAATTAGAGGCTTAATTGGAAGAAGTTTGAAGTTTGAAGATTGATTAAGGACTAAATAGAAGAATTTCAAAACTAAGAATCAAAGTGCAATAGGTGTGTGCATTCAAGGACTAAAATTGATCAAATTAGCGGTCAATTTTAGACAAATTAAAAGTTTGATTATTAATAAGGATCAAGTTGCATATTCAAGAAACGAAGGGCTAATTTGAAAAGGACACGCGAGTAAAAGTACTTTAACTAATGTTCACAAGGATACAATTGCAAAAATTGAATTTTTTTTTTTTGTTTAATTAGGGATATAAACGCTAAAATTACAAGAACATGGGCAAAATAAAAATTCAAAAACCCTAATTGTTATGGTTTAGTAACGGGTGACGTGTCATGCGAGCTTAAATGAAGAAACTAGGCTGATTGAAAAGTTATTTTCATATGAATGAATGCCTCGTCGTCGACCACTTCAAGTGATATAATTGGCACCAAACGATTGAGAAACACTTCACCTAAAATTTCAATCATTCATATTAAACATGTATCCCCTATTTAGCTCGATAAAATTGACATCTTATTCCTAGTCAGCCTCCTCTATGTTGATAGGTCCAAGTTGATTGGGGACCAATCTTACAATCAATGAACGTGGAGTTACAATGCTCCAAATCAAGTATGGTATGCTTCTAATGGTAGATTAACACCCCCTCCCCCTCTATATGATTCAGGTCTATGAATGGTGTATTGATATTGAAAGCTTCACAATGGTTTCTTCAAAGTACCCCACCTAGTCAGTCATGACTGAAAAAGAAAATACCCATAAAAGAATTACCTTAGAAGTTGTTTTCTATAATGAGAGTTCGATTCAAAGGGGAAGAAAACACCATAACCCCAAGAATATATTATAAAAGAGAGAGCTCATAATCATCTTGGTTTTTTAACCTTCTTGTTTAGCTTATCTTATAAATTAATATTGTTCCGGGAGAGAGAAAAATATAGAAAGAATTAAGAGAAATACGAGAGGTTTTCATACTAAAAATACCAAAACAATAGTGTTCAAAGGTGGAAAGAAATAAGAAAGAAGAAGAACTTGTGAATAAAGGATTAGAAGATGAAAACATCAAGGATCTGAAGCTTGAAGAAAGAGTAATAAATTCCAAACCAAAAGGCATCATTAATTGAAGAAGGTATACCTCGAAATTTTATGAGAAGGTATAACTCAATAAGAACACCTCTCCTTCAATTTGTGTTGCGTTATGATTGTTTAGTGTTTATTTGTGATGATTATTTATGATTTTCAAATACAATGTATATTTTGTTTATTTTTTATAAGTTGAATTTAGTTGTTAAAGAAAATGATATGTGTCGCACCCGACATCGCGGCGACCTTAAAATTTTCTCGATTATAGAAAAAGAATAGATATCTGGCATCTTGTTTTTTTAGGGGAAAAGGTGTTGTTCAAAGAGTCGTCACCTAGTATTATGGTCACTAGGAACCCTAACTTGTCAACAGAGATTCTGTGGTACGGAACTAGTTACGTAAATGGAAAGATATTATCACCCCTTAAATGTTCTGCCTGAGGCAAACTGCATTGCTGGTTTTGTCATAAATTGCTAAACATTTATTAGTTTTATGCTATGATGATTTGCGTATAATATTCATGACTCTAGTGTCAGTGAATATTCCACTACGGATACTTCCAACTCTGGCGTTGGTAAGTATTACGTAACCCAAAACAAAAATAAATGGTGTTGCTGACTCTAGCTCTTTAAATAAACAAAATAAAAATAAATTTAGATATATCCATGCATATTTTTTATTTTTTTTATATTTTTTTTGGGCTGCGCTAAACCCAACCAGCCCAGCCAAGTCACTGGCCCAAGCCAGTGACCCGGCTGGGCCACATGAAGCATGCGTGAACCAAATCACGCGTGCATGAGCAGATAAATTCAAAGCAAACAACGACAATGAATTAAAACGAAAAGCGGGGAAACAAAGCAAAAGACGTTCCTAGTTTTTTTGCAGAAAATTTGCCCGAGATTGCTGAGGGCGACGCTCCTGCTTCAAATTTCCTCTTGCTCCTTCTACTTGTCTTTCACGTTCTATTTCCTTCCTGTTTCTCTATTTCTACTTTTTTTTTGTTTCTTTGCTCTGTTTTCAAAAAAAAAACCTTTATACTCTCTCTCGGCCTGTTTCCTCTCTCGTTTTTCTTAGGTCAGTATTGGTGAAGGAAAGCCTATTTCTCGTATGGGAGTTCTCGAGATAAACCTGAGAGTTCCTGTGGTTTCTTTGTGTTTCTTTTCTTTCTGGTTTTTTCGTCTCTCCCTCTAACCAACCTCTGTTTTTTTTTTTCAATGTTCCTCTGTTTATATAGAGCCCATAATTGAAGGTATGCTGAGGGTCAACAACCATTAAGGCACCCATAACTGAAGCCAATGGACAATCACTGCTGCAATGTTTCTCAGCTTTTACTACTGAAAACAGTCTCTGGTCTCTGGTTTAAAGAAGAAGAAGATGAACAACGCCCTTTCAAACGACGCCGTTTGGAGATAAGAGGTGGCCATTTTGCGTTTTGACTTGTGCAGTTTTGAAAGTCTTGTAATTAAGCCCCTGGTTTAAACTGTAATTGGCTCCCTGCATTTCCGCACCATTTTCAAGCTAGTCCTTGGATTTTAATTTTGCAATTTTGACCCCAAACTTTAATATTTCTTCAATTAAGTCCCTGAATAAGTTAATTCCAAGCTCAATTAAGTCTAAAACTTGTCAACTCTCCAATTAAACCCTTGATTTGATTAATTAAATTAATTCCAAGCTTAATTAAGTTTCAAAACTTATCAATTCTCCAATTAAACCCTTGATTTGATTAATTAAACTAGTCAAAAGTTTAATTAAATCTTTAAACTTCCAATGATGTTGCCCTTAACCCAAATTTTAATTCATTCTTCATTTATTTTATTTTTACTTGTTTTTCATCATCATTTTTCATCATTTTTTTTATCATTTTCCGTAAATAAAATAATAATAATTTTTAAAATAAAAGGGTCAAAAATTAGGTTATGACAATATATATGATTTTGAAAAAGTAAGTTCAAGGTGTTTTAAATGCATGTTTGATGTTGTTATAATTGTTACTTTATTAGTTAGTTGATTGTTATAAAATCAACAATGATGTTTGGAAGTGTAATCTAATCATTTGAATTTGATTTTGATTCTATTAGGGTTGTAAAAATTGTGATTATCTACTGATTTTCTAGGTATATTATTTGTCTTTAGCAAGTAATGTTCATGTTTGGTTTAATTGGAAATAGTTCAATGTAACAGTGTTAAGTTAGAGAATATCCATTTGAAGTTATGTGTTATAATTGATTTAATTGGTTCCATTGTTTCTTTCCTTGAGTTTTTGGTGTCTCGAGCAAGTTGTAATAGGCATATTTGTAGGTTGCAAGGTTTAGGTCATCATTCTAGATCTTTAGTCATTTCTAGGTTTAGTTAGTTTTATGGGATTTTGTTGAATTTCTAGGTTTTTTTTTCCTTTATATGTTTTAAGTTTTTTTATTTCATATAATTTGGTTTCCGAACCTTTCTTGTGAGCTCCAATCAAAAAATATGAACCTACATATTGTCTTTTACCTTACATATTAGTCTGTAAAACGATTAGGTTGGATCAATTGATCCAAATTAGTTTTGAATATCTAGGTTTAGGTTAAACATTGTTGAGATCAATTCGTGCATTTTATATCTTATTTTTTTATTTTATACCTCATTATACTTTGATTTTTTTATATATGTTTTATCTATCTTTTTCTACCTTCAACTTGATGCAATTTGGTTTGAAATTTCAATTTGGTTTTCGGGTTCATAAGAGTGTTCTTTGTAAAGATTCAAATGAAAACCCTCTTTGATATTTGTTC
>Ga0325410_1007678_pt1 | contig 11763 bp, 6 predicted proteins | sample PopdelMetagenome_16_FD_206182 | JGI IMG/M metagenome (GOLD analysis project Ga0325410, IMG submission 206182) | Populus deltoides microbial communities from Bellville, Georgia, United States - Xylem-PdIQD-R3 | ecosystem: Host-associated > Plants > Phyllosphere > Stem > Wood/Secondary xylem... | reverse complement strand
TTTCTCCCATCATGCCATCCACCTTCTCTCCCTCGCATGTCAAAACACTCTGCTCGTAGCCTTCACTGCTTATCAAGTAGAGATTTGGCATATCGTCTAATTCACCAGGCATCAATCACCTCGAGAAGGTGGTTTCCAAGGATTGCAAATGGCCCAGGCAACACTGACAAAACTAAGTAGTTATAAGAGCCTCATCCCCTACCTTCAAATCTAAGAAAAACCAAAGCGTTCTCCTTTGGTTTCGTTCAAAATCAGCTCTGTCATTCAAACATTTTCAAACACAATCAGGTTCATTCATATAAGCTAGTCAAACAACCATCTTCAACAAATTACATGTCCATAGCGCAGACACCATACACAAAAAAGTGAGGAAAACTTGAACCGATAAACTATAAAGAAGATGGAAAAGTACATGAGAGCTCTCATTCACTTGAACCTGCAGGACCCACAAGAACACCTTGAGAAGAGCCCTCCTTCTTGTTAGTATCATCTTTTACTTCACTGTCAGACTTTCTTATCCTGATCTTGTACTTGGCTTCAAAATCAGCAATTTCCTTTTTCTTCCTTTCAGCAGCCTCATTAAGCCTTACAATAACCTCCTCAATTCCCTCTTTATTGCGCTGCACAGCCGGCAGGACCTCTTTGATAGTTCTCTCGACCAGCACACCTCCAATCATTCGGTAGCATCGTCTGGAAGGGTCAAGCGGTTGGATAGCATTGATGACTAATGAATGCTCACTCACATCCATCTCAAGTTCAGTTATTTTCGAGTAAATTTGGTTTAGTTCAGATCGCATAGCAGTGTACATATTCGCAACTACTTGCTCGTTGATTGGTTCGTTTCTATCACTTTCAGCCATGATTCTGTGCAAAGGTAAAGGGCATAAATACTGAAAAAAATAAAAGTTGCTACATATAAGTGATAGACAGCCTAGTGCAAACGGAAAGATGACTCTCAAGTCCAAATTGCAAATGTGCCAATTATCAATTCTAACTAATAGGGAAGCAGTTAATTCAATGGCACAACATTTGATCCAAGAGATAATAATGATGATGACGATGACAAGAACAACAACGGAGGCAATTACAGATTCAATCCCTAGGTTTTCTTCAACAATTTAAGCTTAACCAAAAATTTTGCGACATTTTTGCTTAAAATTGGAAATATTAACAATGAGTTGGGGAACTAGAGTTGATAATTTTGCACAATGCCCTCCCTAAGCAAATATTGGAAATAAAGTATTCACTACACCCAACACATACAACACTGGTGGTGCAAATCTTGGAATAATTTTGACCTAATTACTTTTCGACAGCATCATATATTGGTATAATCACACTTGAAAGTGAAAAAAAAAAAGAGGATTAAGATCTTTACCTGATACAAATAGGTGGTCTCGTTTTTCTCCTGAAAGGGAAAAGAGATCACCAGTTTTACTCCTCAAATCGATGATAGAAAAAGTAAGTGGTTTCGATACTTCAGGAAATGGAAACGAAAATGAAATGAGAGTGAGAGTGAGAAATCAAACGAACTCTAATCTGCTCTAACAAGGGAACCGAGAGAGAGTGGGGGACAGAACGGAGAGAGTCACTCGATGTTTAAACCCTGGAGGAGCCGAGGACCGCAGATGACTTTTCTGCCCTTTTCAAGCAAAAACATATATATGTTAATGAATGCACAGTTGTTGTGGTATTTATCATTTTTTTTAAGTTTTAATTATTATTTTTTTTACTGTAAGAGTTATTTTTGTCATCAAGACTAAATATAACCGAGGTAACTTTAACTTGTTTTCACTGAGCTCTGATCTCAGCTATTGGTACCTCTTGTCAAGCTTATTTTCCCGAAACAGAGAGATAATCGTTGAAAATACAGTGAGACCAGAATAACCTTCACCTTCCACCTTCGCCTTCCTTTCGACAGAAACAAAGAGGGAGAGTCATTGAAAATACACACACCAGAACAACCCTCACCATCCTTTTGCTGAAGTTTTTGCTCAAACGCCCTTTAATTCTTCTCAAATCATACAAGCTTCAATAAGAAAACACAACGAGAAAGATAAAAGTCAAATCTCTTCTTAACTGATTGATATTCTTCCACTGTAAGTTCCTTTCTTAGTTTGTTTTGGGACCTGGAGCTGATGAAACCAGACACTTGAATGGTTGTTTGACTTTCACCTTAGTGATCTCGTTCTCGTTCCTTGTTCTCTTTTTATGTTGGCAACTCATTACTTGCTAATCTATTTTTTTTTATTGCTCGTGTACATTGATGATCATTTTCCAGGTTTTACAGTCATGGTAAGCTGGATAATGGATGAAGCCATGCATTCTTTTATGTACTGTTGTCAGTAGCAATTTAAATCTATTAACCTAATATTCACTTTTGTTGCCAGCTTGAGCATTTAGCATTCTACATCATTGAACTCTGCTTGGTTGAATATTTTTAAAGTTAAAACCTTCAACGCTACTACTGGTTTAGGTTACTTACTGGTTTATCAAAAGACGGTGTTCTAACACCAATACATTTTGTTTCTCCATGGGAGAAGCTACTATTACTTCAGATGATGCGGATTGTTTTTTAGAGTTACTCTGTTTTGGGATCCCCTGTTTCACGCTCTGTTGAAAACAGAGAATGGGAGGAAATTAAAGAGAAATTGATGAATAATAGAAAGGAAACTGTAAGAAGTATAGCTGGGAAAGCATGCCAGCATACATGGATGAAGATGCTTGTCAAGTTTCATAGCCAAACAAACTTCTTGAATAGCAATTTTTGGATAGTATATTTTTCAAAAAAATTCAAGTAACTCTTGGATTTTTTCCTTCTTTCGCAAAACTAACAAACTTTTCAATACCCTGAGCATATCAGTGTTATTCATTTATTTTATTTTGACACAATCAAGCAACTCTTAAGTCTCTAGTGACCCGAATGTCAGCTCAGGAGAGCAGATTTTTCAACCGATATAGTTCCATGCTTGCAAAGTCATAGATACTAGAAATCTTCTTGAATTAATTATATTTGTGATGAGATTATAGCTTAGTTTAATGAAATAATAAAAATAAAATCTTAATATTATATTAGTTGATAATGTATTAATAATTTAATACACAATAATATAATTTAAAGCTACAAAATTATTGTTCTTCTTAATTATTTTATTACAAACAACATTTTTAATAACAATTTTAACAAAACATCTTTGAACTGATTTTTATTCAATAACAATTTTAATCATAATTTTAACTAAACATATATTTTAACACAACCAATAATAAAAATTGATTTTTTTTCTTAAAACCACAAAAATACTACAGTGAAGTGTGGTTGAATATTTTTTATGAAATTCCTATAAAAAAACAATGAAAAACATGTAAATTTTTGCATATAAAATGTAGTTTATACTTCAAGATGATTGTATCTAAAAAAAAATCAATGACAGCTCACATCTATATCTAAAACACATATTAAGATAATGTTTACCATTATAATAATTAATATTTTTTAAAATGTTTTTTGATTAAATATAAATTAAAAAAAATTATTTTTAATATTAAAACAATTTAAAAACATAAAAAATAATAATTTAAAATAAAAAATTCATTTTTTTAAATAAACACAACGTGGTTGCATAAATAAACTCACCCTAAAAAATAAATGAACCATGTTGTATCATGTATGATGTCATTTATAAAAAAAATATAAAAGAAAAAAGAAAAGCAAACAATTTTGGGGAAGAAAAATAATTGCAAAGAGCACCATTATTGTCTATGTTCCAAACTTGCCAATAGTCCCCTGCACTTGCAGGGATATCGTACTGGAAGAAAAAGATCTTTAATCAAAACGGTGCTCACTGCAAATGATGTCCTGTAAAATAAACAAAGCTTCAATAGATGAAAAGTGATCATATCATCACCCAGCATGCCATGCATCATGCCAGATATCAGAACATTCTATAACATGAAACGCATAGCAATAAAACCCTATTTATTTCAGACCATAGATGTCACTGTGTTACAGCATTGTGAAGTGAAGAAACAAACTAATACAGAAGGACATGCAGGGCAACAGCTGCTAAAAGCCTACATGATCCCAAGTAAGTTTCTAGGTAAGAGCCAATAAACATTGCAATATGGAGACGTACGCTTAAAGACATTACCTAGACTCCCATGGCAACCTAAAAGAAAAAAAGACATTGCCTACAAGGAAAACCCTTTTAAAGGGGCAAACTTTTCCAGAATTTCAGCTTCACGTTTTTCTGCATTTGCCCTTTTCAGCTCCCATTCTGGGATTTTGGAGTTGGCAACCTGAATATCGCGCACAACATTTGGAATTGAATTTGCCACCATCCCTTGAGCAGAGGCCACCTCGACCTTTGCTGACTTGTTATTCTCAATTGTATTAGTGAGCTCTGCTCGCCAGGTTTGAAGTTGAAAAATTTGATTGTCAATTTCCTGCACAGTCAGTAAGTTGGAATCAACCTGTGACTGAAGCTGGTCTGCTTTCTCCTTCAATTCATTATATTCATCCCTCAGAGAGCTGACCTTCGCCTTGTTTGCCTCAAGGGTACCAAAGAACTTGTAAACTTGCTCTATTGTTTGCCTACTCTCAAGAAAAACCTTGCTGAATGATGGGATTTCCTCTATCAATTTTAACTTAACAAGTTGTTCGGCACTAAGAGTGGGATCCTTCCTTAGTTTGGATGCTAGAGTTGTGAGTTTGGAAATGCTTCTGGAAGAGACTAGAGAGGGAAAATCCATGAGTAGAAGGGAAGAAAGCTTGCTTCGGGCTTTAGCCATATCACTTTCGGTAAGAGGAGCTTCAGTGACTGCAGAGTGTGCTACTTGAGTTTCAGAGAGAGGTTGAGTGAGAATATCTTCCAAAGAACTGAGATAGTTATCAAAACCCTCTGGAATGACATTAACTACAGGTTCAGGCTCAGTTATTACAATTTCACCATTAGCAGTATGAGACACAGATCTTTTAGAAGAACGTGTAGCTTTTCGCTTTGACGTGGATGCTGATGTAGGTGCATCCTGTTTCCCATCCTCTTTTCTTTTCCTCTGGCTGGAACGTGGAGTTTTCTGTTTCTTTTCTTGTTTATGTTCTTCAGCTTCTTCTGTTAACATGGGTAAAATCTGCTTCCTTTGCCTCCGACCATAACGAGGATTTTCTACTTTCCCTTCTTGAACTTTCAAAGTTTCATCTTCAAGAGGGTTCTCAAGAGGGAGAGGCGCAGCTTCCACTGTAACAAAGATGAGAGTTTAGCCACCTGGTCAAAGCAACCCTGTAGCTCAACAAAACATTATCCAAAGTAACAGGGATTGACTAGCCCAATTACATCAACAACCCTACTCAAAGACTATAAGTAATGCGCTTCATATATTGCAACGGAAGAAAAGAACATGCTTAAGGTATTTTCTTGTCCCAGCACTAACAAATAGCAAAGAACAAGCTAAGGAATTGCAGTGACATGAGAAAAAACTTGAAAACCTGAAAATTATGACTAAATTCCAACACAAAGAAGAACATGATAACATAGAGTTTTTCTTTGGAAACTGTAATGGAAACTTCCTCATATGACTTTCAGTCAAATTAAAATGCTTCACTGTTTTGAGTCATCTTCTTCCATTTTTTTTCATTTGAGAGAATGCCTTGTGATTCTTTTGATAATTTCTTGTAAATTTACAGTCTTTCCCTCTTACCACAGAATTCTTTTCTATAAAAGAGAATAGAGAGCATCAGTGACAGCATTTAAACTCACCTTTTGTTGGAGACTCGACTTTTGCCGGTATCTTCCATGTAAACGATGCAAAAAATGCATCAACATCTGCACCTGGGAATGCAGATCGAATGTAATTTTCAAGTGCAGGCCTGCTAGCAAACATCTGCTTCTTTTTCCCCTGAAGGCTTTTTGGAAGGTAAATGAATCTGTCCTGGAAGTGGCCAGAAGAGTTAACCCTCTTTCCTACTCTCCATTCCCAGTTATCACCAGGATTTGGCCAATCTGTCGGAGCAAATGGCAAACCTTCACCAGATTCACCTGGCATAACTAGCCTAACAGAACTGTTCACGTCTATTGTGATCCTTCCACCATCACTCTTACTAGGGGTATCACTCTCCATAAATTGCTCGTTCTGCTGACCAAAGAAATTATGCTCATCCATTAGATGCCCGCCCCCATTACTTTCACGATGAACACCGTTGTCAACAAATTCCTCATTCTGCTGACCAAAAATATCTTTCTCATCTAGCAGGTGCATGCTACCAGTACTTCCATGGGGGATATCATTCTCCATTAATTGTTGCTCATTCTGCTGAGAGCTTGTCGAGACTGGCGTGCCATAGCTGTCATCACAATGAAATAAATCCAAACATAACATAAGAATCAACTAATGCAAGGAAATGACTAATTCATCTCGAGGTTAAGCAAATAGAAGCCATCAATGTCTTTCAGACACAATTTTTGAACATTTACATCCTTACATATCACCTACAATTGCGGAATTTAGAAATTCAATAGCCCATAAACTTCTTTTCGGTTAAATCAATTCACATTTGTTACTGGACACTTTTAAGGCTCCTTAATTTACAAATTTCAAGGGTGATTTGGAAAACTTGCAACGCCTTCCATCTTTCAGTTATATACCTACTTCACTAACGGGGTAAAGAAGAAACTTTTATCTGGAGGACATTTTGCTTTCTGTATTGCTCGATTGACCTTTGACAAAAAATATCATGAATTGTTTTTAGACCCCCGATTCAGATGCACAGAACATGTGAATAATAAGAACCAGGATCTAACAACAAAAATAAAGAGGGATTGAAAAGCAAAATTGAAGAAAAAAACATACTCTGGACCGAAAATCAAACCAAATGCAGTGTGTGGACCATGATCATGAGGTTTACTGGAAGGAGAGTGCAGCGGATCTGCCATGATTTAATTTGCAAACCCAAAAACCCTTTCTTTCTTTCACCTGCAACCAAATTAAACCGAACCAAAGAGAATTGAAATCGAACCAGAATATCAAGGACAGCAACATCAACAAAAAATCACGAATTAAAGCAACACTCACTCTTTCCAGTAGTCGAGCACAGCTTTCTGTATTGGGATTCCTGTGAGCTAAGATGGTTGAGAGGAGGGCAAGATGCTGGGTCATGCTCTTGCATGTGGCTGGTAGGAGGATATTTTTTAGGAATTGTCAAGTCAGCGGAGAACTAAGCCAATACTCCTACCCTTCTGGATGAGGATAACTATTGTGCTTGTCTCAGTATTCTCTTGTAAATAAATGAAATAACAAGGTCCTATTATTGGTAGTCATTTCACGTGATGATTGGCGCGTGGTATATGCTATTGCCAAACGACCAATATTAACTCGACAGACGACGATGTAACGAAGACAGAGTCCACTGTTTATGTTACTCCAACCGGACTAGTTAACAGGTTATCAGCAACCAAGTCGTTTATGACCATACTTGCACATCTAGCACTAGTTTAGTTGATTAACGAAACTAGTTATCAGAATTAAAAGCATACTCCATGTTTTGGTTTGGAAAAGAAATAAAAAACAGCATGTCATTTACGAATGTGGCGACTTTCTTTCTCAATAACAAGGTTGCTTGTTTTTTTTTATGCTGTTCTTGTTCCAAGAAATCTTAAATGCGTGAGTGTATATAATTACAGCGGGAATTAATAAAAAATAATTATCCTTGGAAAAATATTATTCATACAAAGACATATATCTACAGAGTGTTCATTGGACAAATGTATTAAAACTTCGGTGACCGTATTTGAAAATTAGACAAATACACAATTTCTTTTTTTCTTACTAATATCAATGGTTGATTTGCATGGTTAAAGGAGAAGTTTTTTTTTATTCCCGTTACTTAGCTTTAAAAAAAAACAATCCATTCTCATTGACTTTATTTAAAAATTGACTCTCAAGTTTGTTTTAATAGCCTATACATGGGTTTTTACTTTCTCAATATAAATTTCGATTTAGTAAAATAAAATAAAAATATATTGATATAAAACAATTAAATATTGCACAACCAAAAATAAAATTGAAATAAATATAGAAACTATGTATACGAGTAAGACAACTAGATTGGTGCGTGGTGTATATTTATTGGCATGTGAAGAGGCTCGTCATGTTCAAACGGTGCGTGTGTTCTCACAAGTAATCATGTTCTTATTTATTTTTACTTTACTATAAAACATGATCACAAAGATATTTTAAGGATATTTAGGGGATATTTTTATATGGTATTCATAAACATTTATTTTTTAAGTTTATCATTGCCTATTTTTTTCCAAGAATAATATTGTTACGGACCAAAAAAAATTAAAAAGTTGATTGGGCCATAGTTTAATTTACAAAATTATTTTGTTTTGATTGAATAACTACATGAATGGTTCAAGATAAATCCTACTTGATCTAAGCCTCGAGTCAACATGCCGACTCACTAAACAAGATCATTTCAAGGTTATGCTTCAACAAGTCATCTAGGATAATTTTATTTTTCCTAACAGATATTACAAATAATATTTTGTGTACACATAATGTCACATTAATCTCTAAAAACAATAAGAAAATTTTGTTGACAATCAATTAAAATAAAATGAAGTCATACATTAAATTAGCTAGCTATACCTATATGATCCACACAACCCAAATGCAATTTTGTTGATAATTCTTTATCTATGGATTTGCAATCAGTAAATTAGTGCTAATATACTCAATAATTACCATATTTTCTATCATTTTTACAATGAAATACTTTATGTTGACATGCTTGTTTGAGTTTCCATTCTTATTATTTATAGAGAATAAAATTGCAGTGCATAGCTGCATTGATTTCTTACTTGGTTTTGTTGAATCAACAACTTTAAAAACAAAATCAGAAATGAAGTGCCTTATTCAAATAGCTTCATCATTACTTTATAGCATATGAAGAAACAATAACAATTTGTTTAGTATTTTTTTCGGACACAACTAAGTAAAAATTCTCTCGGACACAACCAAGTGAAAAGAAAGATTTATCCGAAGTTAATGTTTTGAGTTTACACGGCCAGTAAATCACCAGCTCAATATGACCGGTATACTTGTAAATCAGTGATTAGTGTTTATGATCGGTATACTTGTAAACAAGTCATTAATTTTTGTCCAAAACGCCACCTGGACCGCCCTGAATTTCTGGCCCTGTCGAAAACTGTTATTTCTCCTCTGGCCTCCTCTATTTCTCTAAAATACGCCTTGAAAACATCCATTTCACTTTCCCCTGTGCATTCAAAGCATCTGCTGCGCTTTGCTTGCCTTTTACAGAGAATGATGCGAAGGAGAAGGCTTGCGTAGTGTTTTTGATGGGTAGAAGGGAAGGGACTGAGCTGACAGATTAATTGGTTTCAAGTGTCATCAGCGTATGTGCAGGGCTTTCAGGACTTGAATTGGGGAGGTCAGTTCATGCACTTGCAGTGAAAGGCATGCGTGGAGGGTGATGTTTTTGTCGGGAGTGCCCCTGTTGACATGTATGGAAAATGCGGAAGTAGTGAAGATTGTGAGCAGGCCTTTCATGAGATGCCTGAAAGGAATTTGGTTTCCTGGAATGCTATGATTAGCGGGTATGCATATCACGGGGATGTTGCATGGCCATCACATTGTTTGAAGAAATGCAGCCTGACGCGGTGCTGAATTATGGAACACTGATCTTTATGTTATCAGCTTGTAGCAGAGGAGGGGCAGTTAAATCGGGTATCTAGATTTTTGAGTCAATGAGGAACAGGTACATGATTGAATCGGGAGCTGAGCATTATGCTTGTACTGTGGACATGTTATGGCGGGCTGGAATGGTGGAGCTTGCTTATGAATTTGAACAGAAAATGCCAATTCGTCCAACAATTTCTGTTTTGGAGGGCTCTTTTAAATGCTTGCAGGGTGTATAGGAAGCCAGAGTATGGTAAAATTGCAGCTGATAACATATTCATACTTGATCCAGAAAATTCAGGCAACCATGTGCTGCTTTCAAACATGTTAGCTACTGTTGAAAGGTAAGTTAATTGTTTAAAGCCAACCTCATTGTACTTCAGAAATGCTACAAATCTAGCTAGCTTTAATTAGATGGTTTTTGAATCCGCTTCCTTGAAGTTCCCGTTATTTGCTTGCTGATGTCAATGTACTACTGTAGTCACAATTTCCACTCCTTATTTAAGAATGGAAATTGCGATCCAAATCCCTCTTTCATTCAGTCGCCACACCTCGTCAATTTTTTGTTCTTGGGGAATGGGATTCTCTGTGTCTTTGGCCCTCAGGCTAGACAATGAGAGTAGCACTCCCCATCTGTTGGATAACCGCTCACTCATTTCTCAAGAATTGAAATTAAAATCTTCAATCTGAAAGATCCAAGTTTAAACAACGGGTCTGTTTAGGATTATGGAACCACTGTTCATGGATTTCTCTAGCTACAAACATAGAAGCTGTCTTTGTCTGGACCTTCAGAATTAGGACCTGGAATGATGCTATTCTTGCAGGTAGAAATGATGCTATCACCTGCTGTGGTTTTCGTAGTCACTGCATTTATTATCTGAAAAGGTAGTAACTTCCCAGTCAAGCTTATGGATATGTCTTAGCAAAAATCCAGTAGCCCTTGCACCGTATCCTGGACAATATTTTTTGGTAGCGATTGTTTTAGACTGGATTGTGAGGGTCCCTGTCCTGCTTGTTAGCACATCAAATTTATGAATAATCGAGTGGCTGCTTCCACGTAATATACTAGAGATGCTTTGTTCACCATGGTGTTCTTTCTTCTGCTCTAAGTAATTGGTTTTTTAATTTCAGCTTTCTTATTTGTCTATATTCTCCTTTTGCTTGTCATCCAATTATCTTGGACCTAAATGCAGAGGGAAGGAAGGAGCCCAGATACCCAGCTTCCTGAAGGACCCTACAGTGCCGCTTCACCGGTTCTTGATCCTACCCATCTCCATAGAGGACATCATGTCTGCTTCTCTGTCTCTAATTTTGACTCCTTCGTCCAATCTCTCAAGGTATCTTTTATAAGTTGCTGTTTCTTCAAAGGAAAAGGATGATCCCATAGCATTGAAATGCCATTACCGTAAAAAGGACTGATGAGTTGTCTGTTTAGCCACTCCACTGGCAAAAGGGAATTTCTAGAACGTTAGTTGGACATATAACAGTGGGGATTGGCATGGTTAGGCTTCCAAGTTTATCGAGAGTTCTTATATTGAGCACTGTTCATCTCGTGAAGCACTCGTTGCAGTCATGAGATGGGCGATCATTGACATATCCATTAGCGACAGCCTTTCTGGATTGCTTCTGAAAACTAGTAAAAAAATTCAATTTAATATTTTTTTCAAATCAAGTAAAGCACACTTTTTAAAACACAATTGCAAAAGCAATACCAAACACTATTAGATCTCTGCCATTCATTTCAATGCTATCAAGTCTTGGCTTTTTGATCAGGTTTCCAATCCGCAACTTCAACTTCAGAATTTGTTGGGTTAGGGGAAGAAGCTGTGAGCACACTTTAAATTACGGTCAAAATTTAAGTTTGAGTAAATCATTAAAAGTAAGCTTTTTTCTTGATTTTAAGAGAGAAAATGGGTTAATATCTTCAAATTCCACGCACAATCACCAAGATATTTTCAAGCACTCTGCATATCCTTAAATTATCAAATATTTTTTTATTCGATAACGCACCCCTAATCAAATAATTTTGCAATCTGACCATTTTTATTTAAAAGTGTGTTCCGTAGT
>Ga0325410_1007676_pt1 | contig 11766 bp, 8 predicted proteins | sample PopdelMetagenome_16_FD_206182 | JGI IMG/M metagenome (GOLD analysis project Ga0325410, IMG submission 206182) | Populus deltoides microbial communities from Bellville, Georgia, United States - Xylem-PdIQD-R3 | ecosystem: Host-associated > Plants > Phyllosphere > Stem > Wood/Secondary xylem... | reverse complement strand
AAGGAGACGTAGTAGATTGACCAAGGAGAAGACTTTTCAACGATAGGGAGGAATCTATAAACATATATAATAAAAATGCTTTCCATTGCAGCATTGTGGTTTGTTTAGGTTGGAAAATGATGGTCCACGAGGGATCGAAGGACGCCCCCGGTTGAAGACTTTGAAAACACGCTCGATTTGAACTTTAATGAGGCTACAAAATTCAAAGGCAGGTTTTTCGGTGATTGGATTATGGGTTATTCACATGATTTAGTAAGATAATCAAGTCTTTATTGTTTAAGAAGCTTGTAACTTGTTATAGAAATAACTTGTAACATGTAAAACAGTTTATTTTGGTGAGATTTTGAGACCTCTGTACAGTAAAATCAATGACATTTAAACAAATTATTAGAATAAATATTTATTGTTAAGAACAAAAGAGTTTGTTCTGGGCTTTATACTAGTTACATGCACCGCGCGATGCCGCTGGTCAATTATTTTTTGCATTTCAAAAAAAAACAAGATCTAAAAGTGTTAGGTTTTTTTGCAAAGTTATACTCAAAAGACTTAGGTTTGGTTGCAACGCCTGACCCAAGAGTAATATTTATAATATTAATGATAACATTAAACTTGGGTTAACCCTTAGCATAAAAATGTCTAGACTGCAATACCAGTCCCAATAGCATTGGACATGGATCTAGCTGCGAGGTCGTGTCATAAAAGTATAATAATTAAATAGATTAGTTAAGAAGAAAAAAATAAAGAAAAAAAACTAACGAAGAAAAAGAAAAAAAATATGAATTAACTGGGTTAACCCTTCAAACCAGGTTAACCCGTCATACCTTGAATTTGCATCGTGAAAGTTTAATAATTAAAAAGAAAAAAAACAAATTAATGGGTTAACCCAGAATTAACTAGGCTAACTCATCAAATCAGGTTAGCTTGTCAAATCTGAAATCCATCCATGAAAGTTTGATAACTAAATAGAAAAAACATTTAACATTAACAATTTAAATTAAACGAAAAAAATTAATTAAAAAGAAAAAAACAAAGGGCATCAGCCTTTTCACTGTGAACTGCACTGTGCAGTCCACAGTCAAAGGCATAAAAACAAAAAAAAAACAAAAACAAAAACTAAAGGCATCAATCGAGAACTATTTAGAAAAAAAATTAATATTAATAAACTAAATTAATTAAATAAAATTAATTAAAAATAAAAAAAAAACCTCTAAGAAGAAAAGAAATTTAACATTAACAAACTAAACTAAACGAAAAAAATAATTAAAAAAAAAGCAAAAAAAATTCAGGTTAACTTGTCAAATCAGGTTAACCCGTTAAACCCGGGATCCGTGTCATGAATGTCTGGTAACTAAATAAAAAAAAAAGTGAAAATTAACAAACTGAACTAAACGAAAAAAATTAATTAAAAAGAAAAAAATCAAAAAAATATCTGGGTTAACTCGTAAAACCATGTTAACCCGTTAAACCCAGGATCTGTGTTATAAAAGTCTAATAACTAAATAAAAAAAATTAACATTAACAAACTAAATTAAACAAAAAAAAATTATGAAAATAAAAAAACAAAAAATGACGTGTCAACCCATAATTAACTGGGTTCACCTGTGAAACTTGGGATATGTGTCATGAAAATCTGATAACTAGATAGATAAAAAAAAATTAACACTAACAAACTAAATTAAATGAAAAAATTAATTAAAAAGCAAAAAAAAATTTGGTTTAATTTGTCAAACCAGATTAACCCGTTAAATCCGGAAAATGTGTCATGAAAGTGTGATAACTAAATAAAAAAAATTTAACATTAATAAAATAAATTTTAAAAAAATTGTTAAAAAAACAAAGAAAGAAGCAAAAAAAAATCTCGAAATGCATAAAAAAAACAGCTAAAAAAATAAGATAACTTAAAAAAAAAAACTAAAGGGATCAGTGTTTAACTGTGGACTGCACTGTGCAGTCCACAGTAAAATACCGATTCCTTTTAGTATATGTTACAATGGTAAATGCTTTGAAATTAAAAATATATTTTTGTTGAGAATGAAGATTGTGAACTTTAAACTTTGAGGGTTTATAGGGTATTTATAGCCCATGAGTCTTATTTATGTGTGGAGATAAGGGTTAAAATGTAATTTTACCCTGATAGTATTAATGAATGATAAATATCAATTACATATTCATTAATGAGAGATAAATATCGCTTATACAAACATTAATTTGGGATATATCTCTGACATTAATATTAATAGGGATAGGAAAAAAATATCTTTAACAATAACATTTTATGTTAAAAGTCATAAGAATAAACAAATAGAGTCTTATGGCCTAAAATAAGGACTATAATGATCTTCAGGCCTTTAGCCCTTTGTGCTTAGTACACTGCCAAACCCATGATTAATGGTTATGGCAGTGATCAAGACTTATGCCCATTTGGGCATGGCACATTGTCAAGCCTAAAGGTGTCAGGTCTGGCAACACGCTAGACCCATGTCTAACTGGGCTTAGTATGCAACCAGGTCCAAGATTGAAAGGTCGAGAAGGTTGTCAGACCTATGCCTAAGTGGGCTTGATGCGCAGCCCAGTCTAAGAGTGATGAGTCTAGCAATTTACTAAACTCATGTCCAATTAGGCTCAACGGACAACCAAACCTAATATCATTGGGTTTAGCAGCTCGCCAAACCTATGCTTTATTAGGCTCAGCTCGTAGTCAACCCCAAGGGCACTTAGTTTGGCAGCTCGCCAACCTCATATCAACTTGGACTCAACACAATGTCAAGCCCAAGGGCTGTGGGTCTAGCAGCTTTCAAGACTCATGCCTATTTGGTCTCAAAACATATTTAAGCCCAAGGTCATTAGGTCTGACAGCTCCCTAAACTTGTGCTTAATTAGGCTCGGCACGTAGCCAGGCCTAAAGGTCCTAGGTCTAGCAGCTAGCCAACCTCATACATAATTAGGCTCGACATGCAGCCAAGTCTAGAGATATTGGATTTAGCAAATCATCAGACCTATACCCACTTGGGCTCAGCTCGCAGCCACACCCAAGAGCATTGTGCCTAGAAGTGAGCTAAACTCATGTCATTTAGGCTTGGCATTCTTCCAAGCCTAGGGATGTTGGGTATGGATGCAAACCCCAGCCATATATCAATGGGTTATCACCCTACTTTTGGACCTTCTAAACAGGAACGTAGGCTTAAAATTCATTTTTCATAAAGTGCCAAAAATAATGATTTATCAGTTGCCTCTCAAGTCTTTATATATTTAATACGCAAAGATTTGAATGGTTTTCAGCTTTTAATAAAATACTTTTTACCTTCCTCACGTGATAGATTACCTCAAACAAAATTGTTATGAGTTTTTTGACTGAGTGGTTTTCTTGGGAAGAGAAAACAACAACGTGCATTAAATGCAATAATTGATTTTTTTTTAGAGATTTATTATGACATTAAGGTTTGTCCATCCAATAGCAAGGATGAAGAGTTATTCCTTTTATAAACTCTAGTCACTCTTACTCCCATTCTTTCCTTTGACTTTCACTTTTAAAATTTCTCTAGTAAAAAAGAATTGCTGAATAAGCTTTGAGCGAGACTTATTCTTAGTTACAAGAAGAAACTTTGCTATTTGATTTTAGGTGTTCCTCACCCTTAAAATACTTTATTCTTCCCTTTTTTGTATTTGGTCCTAAAAAAACATAGACTTTAGAAGGGTTAAATTTGATCCTAGGAGTAAATATTCTACTTTTTTTTGTGATGAATTTAGCTTCCAACCGGAAACTGGAAGTAGAAGTAAAATACAAGGGTCTATTAGACTGGATTCTAGAACTAAAAGGGGTGGAACTTTAGAATCCACCTTTAGAAGGGGGAAGGTAGTTCCCAGCCCTATAGCGGTCCCTTTTCCACTACCTCTAAAGAACCTCAGAGGAGAGAGAGGTTGCCTCAAACCCATGAGGACATTAAGCCTAACACCCTAAACATAGAGCAAGTGGCTTGTGTGAATGGTCGGCAGTTAGAAGATTATGTGGCTAAACTGTCTGTTAAAACTAAAATGATTAGTCAATTGACCTCGGCTACCTCTCGGAGGCGTTGTGAAATCACTTCCCCCTTGTGCATATATAAGTTGGGGTACTCTTTCCCTCTTCAAGAATTTGTAAGGGAAATTTTATGCTACTATAACTTGGGTCCTAATAAATGGATCATCTTATCCGCTTTTGACAAATTCCTTAGGCTTGTTGGACTCAAGCCTATTGTGAATATCTTTAGGACTTGTTATAATTTGATTGGTGGCACAGACAATGACAATAATATCTACTAGTTTTTTTTTACCTTTGCTAACAGATCTAATAGACTCATAAATAGGACCTTGCAAGGCAAGCATGCCCAAGTCAAGAAGTAGAGGGGGAGGTGACTGATAATAAGATATAATAGGACAGTCAATCCAAGAGATGAGATGATAGAGATCTGGGGTTGTGCCCACTATTAGAGATTGTCCCTTATTGAAATAAGCAACAATCCCCATCTGAGCTCGACTGGGAAAGAGATATATGCCATATTGGCCCAGATCTTAATTGAGTATGAGATCAATGAGATGGCCAAAATGGCATTTATCAAGCCCTATTGTAAAGTAAATAACTTTTTATATTTGTTTTGTGCATCTAAATATTCTTCTCTAACTTTGTTTTTGTGCAGGGTTAACAATTGAAAGGGAAAAGGAGTTTTCAATAGGATCTGTGTTTGGGAGGGAAACTTCATCCCTCAACTTGTCTAGAGTTAGGATTGAAACAAAAATGAAAAATGACCTCATCAATATGGGTAAGCTTCTTGTCACCATTAATGTGATAATGATAGTTGACCCCTCTTGAATTTATCGCGAGTGTTGTTGCCTACTTTAAGAAAAGGAGGGTCTCCACCCTTATAGAGGCTAATGTTGTAGTCAATGACCTCTTTAGCTACTGGAACTTCTGCCCATGGTGCTCTTCTATGAGCTAAACGGCCTTGGCTCGAGGATATTTTTGCTAACTTCATCCTTAATCGAGCCCATTACACTTTCCCTACCTTAACCCAGGAGGAAACATGGGCCATAAAGGTTATCCTTGGTAGGAGGTCCAATCTTGGGGTCGATGGCTTAAAGGTGGTGAAAAGTCTAAAGAGGTTTTTGAATATTCCCTTAGACATCTAAGTGATGTCTAATGAGAGCTTCAATCATTATTTGGCCTTTGCTGGACAAATGCCCTCCACATAAGAAACTTTGACTTTTTCTGATCTTATTATTTTGTTTTATTTTTATTGTTTTTAACAATCATCATTTATCTTTGTTAGACTTTCATGTTATGCGCCCACTTTAATAGGCGTTGGCAATTTGAGAGGAGTCAAGTGAGAGAGGTCATCATTAAGCACAAGACAGACCAAATTGCTCTTCAAAGGCTGAGGCTGAGAAGGTTGTGGTGGAGGCTAAACTAAGAGAGCTCAAGATAGCCTATACGATGTTGACGGACGACATAAGAGTTCGGTCCTTCAGCTGAAATAAAAAAGGAGCTCCGTATAACTCATATTGAAATAGCCTTTCTGAAGCAAAGAATGACTGAGATAAGGGCATCTCATGAGGCTTTGAAGGTTGAGCTCCTTACAACTAGAAAGGAAGCCCAAAGGTCTCGTATAAAGATAAACTATAAGGAACTCTCCTAAGGAGGTCCAAGAAATGTTTGCATGGCCTGCATAACTAACCGAGATAGTTAAAGACAAGATTTCCCGTGCCATATCGAACTTGTATATTTTTAACCTGTTAAGGGGAATTTAAATGGACTTTGATGTTGCATTCCATCTAGTCCCCATGTTTGACTTCGTTGATGTATTCCCTACTAGAGTTTCAATTGTCCAACATGGAGTTTACCTTGCAGATGAGCCTGACCTCGATGTTTTGGCCTTAGCCCCCCACCTCATTGGCATTGTACACAACCTCGATCCTGTGGGGTTTTTCATTATATAATGATTATTTATATTTTGTTAAATTTGATATTTTATTCATTTTTCATTAATGTTTAAATTTGATGTTCTCTATAAGATTGAGATAACCATATAAAAAGCAAATCAAAACAGATTGTGACGCTCAATTTTCAATCAATCCATTGTTGAATAATGAAATTGAAAAAAAAAATTAATATAAAAAAAGACACAATAAACAACTCGAGTCTATCCGTGTTAACTTGCAAAACTTATATCATAAGACCATAATAACCTCATAGAAGAAAATTAAAATAAATGATAAAGTTTAATTCTTAATCAACTTAATGTTGAAGAATGTAATGAAAAAAGCCAATTAAAAAAAAACTCTAGTTAACCGGGTTAACCTATTAAATCCGCGACACAGACCATAAGATTGAGATGACTTTATAGAAAATAAATTATAACAAATCATAAAGTTCAATCTCTAATAACTCAAATATTGAAGAATAAAATTAAAAAATATATTTAAAAAAATTAGTACTGCAATGAATAGTATTTTGTGAATCACCGTTTTTTTTATTTTTTTATTAAAAAATAAACCATAACAAATTATAAAACTTTATCTCTAATAATTTAAATTTTGAAAAAAAATAAAAAAACTATTATAATAAATAATATTTTGTATGGTAATTTATGGTAAAAGATACATCTCTTTCAGGTTTTGTTTTAAAAATTGTTAATGTGTTAATAATTGTTAAATGTTAGTATTAATAATTTGCATCTCTGGTTTTTTTATTCCCGCCGCCATTAGGCCGATTTGTCTGGTAATTATTTTTGGAGCACTTTCAAATTACTTGGATTTTTTCCCCCCTGAAAAAGGCTAGGATAAACCGCGCTGCGAGGGACATTTGACGCGCCAGTTTTTCAGTTGTTTCAAAAGAAGCAGCTCTTTTTCTCCATCTCTCTCACTGTACTTGTCTCGTCCCCTACTCCCTCTCCTTGCCAATCTGACGCACAGCCATCCGGCTCCCTCCGCCTGCCAGATTACCCACGTTGAGGTGTGTTATTTCTCGTTTTTGGGTTTCTGAATTGGGTTCTTTTTTCCAAACTTTCTATTTGCAATTTATGAAAAGTTAATCTCTTTCTTTTTATTTTTCAATTGAACACAATGGGGCCAAAACCATGTTCGTTTTCTCTCCAACCAAACACACCAAAAAAGGCACTGTCAAAAACCCATTTCTCCATTTTCTCTAATTTTCCAGCACTGTTGCCTTTTTCATTCTATAAAAATGGGATTTCCTTCCCAAGATTATTTCTTTGTATATGTAAAGCTTTTATTGATGTTATATGTGTACTTTTTTCTTTTCTTTTTGGGTTTATGAGGGATTGAAAGATTCTCATTAATTCATATACTGATAAATTAAGTGAGGAAGGATTTTGTTTTCCCTTTTGCTTTTAGGTCAAGTGTTTTCTTTTCTGATAGTTTGAGGGAAATGTATGCGAGAAAGGGATATGAACTAATTAAAGACCTTGCCAATGGTGAAAAGGGACAGCTTCAACCTTTCAATGTGAGCAAAGTTTTTTGTTTTATTTTATGGCATATTCAATTACCTATTTTCTGTGACAATTTTATTGGGCAAGAAGTGGTTTGGATTAGTTCATCTGTTGTTGGAACAATATATGTTATTTAAGTGATGTGATATTGTTTTGTAGGAAGATTTGTTTAATCAAGTTGTTGATCAATGTAGTCAGCACTACCTTGAGCTTCAGGCTTTGATAAGGTACTCGCCATTTTAGCTCATCTTTTGGAAATGCTAGAATGTATATTTTCTTTCCTTTTTAATTTTTATTTCTTTTAGCTGTGCATCGCCGGTCATGAAGTAGCGATGATGCTTTATTAGTTATTGACTGCTAGAAAAATCTACAGTAAAAGAATTTGCTACATTTAGGTGCCGCTACTATTTTAATTTGTTGGTGTAATGGATTAAGCTCTAGTCTTATTTACACAGTGTCCCCCATGAAATTTGTTGTGGGAGTCCTTATCACTTCAACTTAAACGATCAGTTTGGTTTGAATTTTCAAAGACCTAAGGTTTCTGCTATTATAACACATTGAGTTATGATCTAACAGATGCATCAATACATACTTAAGTTTATATGGACACATGAAATTAAGTTTTACCCGATGCTCTTTTGGCTCCTACTCTGGTTCAACCTTTGAATTACGGTCAAGTTGGTGAAGTCTAGAGGGAAGCAGTGCTTGTATTTCATAATATTCAGTTCCATGCATTTGGTACCTGGGATTTCAGGTTTCTAGTGTGGATTAGTATTAGTTTTTCATGGAATTTTTAGTAGCATACTCATGCTTGCAGATTGTAACCCACATTTCCCTTTGGTGGAAAAGAGGATATCATGCAATTGATAATATCTATTACAACTTTGTTGCATATCATTGATTTTCTGTATATACCCATCAGTTACTATAATTATTTGTCTTGATTTTACCATTAGAAAGAACAAGAATTGCTCTGTTACATGGGAGAATTGGTTTGGACAAATTTCTCTGGTATGGGAAGAGAGCAGGCTTGTTATATCATTCATACACCTACGCAGGGCCAATGTGCCTTTACTTTTTAATAAAGACCTTCCTTGTCAGTGTATGGGCCTACATGTGTAACCATACGGAATTACTTCTCTGTGATCAATTGCTGGAAGAATTTCAATCTACATGGCCGATTGGTCTTATCTTAACAAGTTGTTTGCCTCCTTTCCATCTTCCTCTCTCTCTCTCTCTTGCAATTTTGTATGCAATGCTAAAATATATATTGTTCTTCTCCTGCTTAATTTATTGACTTGTTATGGCAATAGGAAAATGCAGGAAGAAAGTGTGGATGTGAGAGAAACTAGAAATGCAGAGCACTATGGGGCACTCATCCACCACCTTTCTTTAATTCGCAACAAGCGTTGCTTAATGGCTTACGTGTGAGTATCTCTAAATCCTTGTTCTATTTCATGACCCTACTCTTTCTAGTGAGTTCCTTTGTTGAGGTTTGTCTCATCTTCAGCTCTTTTGGCTCATGGTTTATATCCTTGCAGGCACAACCGAGCAGAAATTATACAAAGTTTTGCTTGGAAGGTTGGGCTTGAGCTTCTTGAGCTCCCAGAAGAAGTTCAAGAGAAGCTCAGTCTTTCAGAGAAAAACTATTTTGGGAAGCATTCTGCTGCTTTGCAATCATACATGGCAGAAGTGGGAATTGATTTGAATGTGGTAAGCTCTCTTTCTGTTTCTCTCAGAATATTGACTTGATGCATTCAGAGTTTCAGACTAATGGTTGCTGGTGCAACAAAAAAATAATTGAAATTGTTTGGAAAATTTTATTGTGTTACCAGTGGCTAACAACTTCTCCCTATAAATAGGAAATGAGCCTTTCTTTTGACATGGAATGCTGTTTTTTATATCCGGTCGGCTCATGGCTGACATATCCATTTCTTTCCCTTCTTTTGGTGGTTTAGCTCTTACCAACAAAAGGCTCTAACATTTCTCGATCTTTCTGTGGATGCAAGCCTTGTGTCACTTTAATGTTATTGCCAGTCTTAAAAATTAAGTTGCGTGTTCCCAAATAAAGTATATTCCATTTCGTTTTTGTTAGCATTACCAAGGAAACTCATCCTTGAGTGGCCAAATGCTATAATTTATGGGTGAAAAATAAAAGATGCATGAATCTTCGACTGATTATGATATGAAAACCCATGTCCAAAATTAAACTTGCAGATTTGTTTTCTAGGGTCCTTGGACGGACCATGTCTCTTTACTGAAAGATGGGTGATAATGTATCACTATGCAGTGGTAGCCTTGGCTGATGAAGAAGGATATGAAGCATATAACTCAATAAGTAGAGAAAGAAGAGAGTATATGACTCAACTAGCAAGATGGAGCAATAATTTACCAATTGGATATGCTTGACAAAAGTTCAGCATATAGTATATTTTTTTAGTCAAAATCCAAATGGTTTTTTCAAAAGTTTATTAATTGTGTTCTGTTCCCATCTTACAAAGACAAGCATTATCTTATCCACAAGTGTGCTTGAGATGGTAAGAGGTTGTTCAGAAACATAACTTTTTTATTAGACTTTTTTGCCGAATGTAATATTCTACATCCAAAAAACTGGAAAATTAGTTTTTCATATTTTCAAATTTGTACTAAGTTTAGAAAACATATTTTAGAGGTTCTCCATGGTTTTTCTTTACAAGTTTTTTACTATTTTTCAAATAAAAAAAGACATGAACAATACAATTTTTTTTAAATACACAAGTAGTTTTTCGCAATGTAAAAGATTAAAATTATGTTTTTTTTATATATATATTTTCATATTTAGTTAGTGTCATAAATTTAATTTTTATAAAAAAAAATTAATATGATTTTTTTTAGTTTACAATATAATTTTTTCATGATAATTTTTAATTTGAATGATAAAAAATTAATATTATACAATTAGATTATCACAAATACAAAATGTTAAAATGATTATTATAAATCATGGTTTGATGTATTCCTCATCTTCATTCTCAATAAATGAACACGTTTTCAATTTTTCATTGAAAAAAAAAAACTGAAAACAGGAAAGAAAAAAATTTTCTGCTAGTGAACAGATACTAAGGGTTTCTCTGCCAGAGGGAGACCTGACCGGATCTTCAGTAGTCATAGCTCAAGTTTAGCTTTCATGATGGTCTTAAGCAAACTATTGGAGTGTTTTTTTTTTTTTGATTAATGTGGGTGTTCAAGCCAGCTTGTGCGTACCATGACTAATCCCACGAATCCTGAAGTTAACGATCATATAAACTTCCAATGACCATCATATTAGTAACCACAGGGCTCGAATCTAAAACCACAGAGGGAGCAAATTTCTTGATCCTAAGCTCTTATCACTGGACTACCTATTAGATGGTTAACTATTGAAGCTTTTTATTTGCTAGGGTCGGTGCTAGTCAGCGCAGAAGCAAGGATATTATAAGATCAAAAATCAATCAAAGGAAGTCATGGTTATATTAGCTTTGAAGGTTATATATGTAGTTTTTTTAATCAGTAGACACTACTTTTGAAGAAGCATCAATACATCTGGCACTAATATGCGAAATTCAGCATGTATATCTTTAGCAGTTTTTGACTGGTTTGAGAAATATAAACAGTAAGAAATTGTCTTCTAAACTGAATACAGTTTCGTGCTCGAATTGTTTCACTTCACATGATTACCTAGATTTTGATGGCTGAGGTTATTGTGCATGGCAGGATATGGTTCCGCCCAAAGATCCATACATCAAGGTGAGAGTCCTTGATGATATGGGTGAAGGGATATTACTAAGTGATAAGACAGCCAATCTTGCTCGCCATTCGATGCACTTTCTTAAACGAACTGATGCTGAGCAGTACATTGCACGGGTGGGTTGTCATGGTGACTTGGTTAGCTGAAATTTTCTAACATTTTGTTCTTGAAATTTTCTAACATTCGATGAACTTGAATTTCACTTTTTTCCTTGTTTGATCAACAGGGCTTGATGGAAGAGCTTACAGGCTGACATTGATGCAGGAGTTTCCCAGACAATTTCAATGACGATGGAGTTTCAAATGTGAACGTGGACCTGCTCTTTAAATTGCCACAGCTCAATGCACCGTTACGGTACCTGCTAACACTGTGAGAGAATTATAGTTCTGGGTTATGATGGTTCCATAGCTTTGTAGAAAATTTACAGATTTCCGGATGTTTATTTGTGGCTATTCATTTAGCCTGAACATTATAATTTTTAATGCAACTCTTTCGGAGCATGATCATTCCAGATCCTGA
>Ga0325410_1007673_pt1 | contig 11770 bp, 8 predicted proteins | sample PopdelMetagenome_16_FD_206182 | JGI IMG/M metagenome (GOLD analysis project Ga0325410, IMG submission 206182) | Populus deltoides microbial communities from Bellville, Georgia, United States - Xylem-PdIQD-R3 | ecosystem: Host-associated > Plants > Phyllosphere > Stem > Wood/Secondary xylem... | reverse complement strand
ATTTTTTCTTTTATATGAAAAAGTTAGTCAATCAATCTATCTAAAAATTTTGAGAATTAGATACACCATATGAGGATAAATGGAATAGCTTAGAACCTGCCAGGGACATTAAAATTAAGTATTGTAACTATTTAGGTGGTGACTCAGTGGTAAAAGCTTGGGACTAAGAGGTTTGCTCTCTCTGTGGTCTCAGGTTCGAGCCCTGTGGTTGCTTATATGATGGCCACTTGAGGCTTACATGGTCGTTAACTTCAGGGCCCGTGGAATTAATCGAGGTACGCGCAAGCTGATCCGGACACCCACGTTAAACTAAAAAAAAAATTAAATATTGTAAAATCGCATCTACCATGAATTGAGTGAAATCTTGCAATTATCCAAGAAACTTCATATTACTATTATATTTATCATACTCTTTTTAGATGCGGTTTAACATTAGTAGAGTCAAATTATCAATATTATCTCATATATTTTGGTAAGATTTAAAGAGTTGTTGAGTTTTTCCTAGATTGTTTTTTCATAAGTTGACATTGATAATATATTTAGCAGTTGTATAAACACAAGCTTTACAATTGAACTAGATGGTATGACCGCGCGATATCACAGGCTTATAACATGTTTGTGCGTTATTGTGAGTCTGTGAAAAAATAAAAATAAAAATTATATGAAGAAAAATTATTGTAATTCACATTGTTTTTAAGAAAAAAATTACAAACTTAAATTCTTAACCAGGTTAATATAAAAAAAATAAAATGAACAAAGAAAATTTTGAAAAAAATCATAATGAAAGGAAAAAAAAAACCAGGCAGTGAAACATTGTAGCAATCTATAGTATTTCATGAGACAATTTACAGTTATAATTCTTAATCAGCTCAATATTAAAAATAATAAAATTGATAAAGACAATTTTGAAAAAAATCATAACAAAAAAAAATCATGTGGAGAAACATTGTAGCAATCCACAGTGTTTTAAAGAAAAAAACTACGAAGTTAAATTCTCAACCAGCTCAATATATAAAAAATAAATTCGACAAGAACAATTATGGAAAAAAACAAAAAAATCATAAAAAAAAGGAAAAAAAACCATGTGGGGAAACACTGTAGTAATCTACAGTATTTTAAAAAAAAAACTATAAAGCTAAATTCTTAACCAGCTCCATATTAAAAAAATAAAATCAACAAAAACAATTCTGAAAAAAAAACACAAAAAAATGAAAAAAAAAAAGAAGAAGACAATTTTGGAAAAAAAATGAAAAAAATTAAAAAAAAAAACATGTGGGGAAAGTTAAAGCTAAATTCTCAACCAGCTCAATATTAAAAAAAAATCGACAAAAATAATTTTGAAAAAAAACATGTGGGGAAAACATTATAACAATTCACAGTGTTAATTTAAAAAAAAACTACAAAGCAAAATTCTCAACCAACTCAATATGAAAAAAAATAAAATCAATAAAGACCATTTTGAAAAAAAAATCATAAAAAAAATCATTTAGAGAAACGTTGTAGCAATCCATAATGTTTAAAAAACTACAAAACTAAATTTTCAACCAATTCAATATTAAAAAAAATCAACAAAAATAATTTTAAAGAAAACACAAAACAAAAACAGAAAAAAAAAAAAGACAATCTTAGAAAAAAAAAATGTAAAACCTAAAAAAAAGAGAAAAAAAAACAAAAATAAAAGAAAAATAAAAAAAAATATATAAAAAAACTACAATATTTTTCCTACACGTTTTAGAGTACGGTTAATATTAGTTAATAATAAATCACAGTTTAATTTTATTTTTAAAAGGAAAACTGCCTCTAGCAGATTCCTTTTGTCGTCACATTTTTTATATTTCTTCACCTATCATTGACTCGTGGGTTCACCGTATCTGAATATTAGTATTTATTTGTTTTTATATTTTTAAATAATAAAAATTACTGCTACGGACTCTTAGTAATAATGTGAAAGGTAATGATTGAAAGTTCAAATTATTACTAAAACTTTAATTCTCTTATGTGCGGTATGTTTTAGATGAAGAAAAAATCAAATATTTTTATCATTTAATTATTACGAGTATCTTTAAATCAATCTGCGTTGTAAATGATACTATAGATTATATCACAAATCATTCTAATATGTGTCTTTTATATTAACATGGTACGTGCATTTAATAATACGAATCCATAGATTTATATATGTTTCATGAAAACTGTAAATCTTCAAGAAAATTAACCTAAACTAGTCTCCAGCTTAATTATAATAAATTTATTTTTTATTGACACTCAAAATAATATATTTTGTTAATTAGATCCCATTTATTTCAATTTTTTTGGGTCATTTTGTCAATTTTTATTGATATGTTCCACCTAGTATGCCCATTTTATATAATAAAATGGCGTTTTATAAGAGAGAAATTGACGTAAGAATTATAGAAAATTGAAAGAAGTATCTAACTAAGAAATCTCTAGAGCATATAAGACCTAATTGATAAAATTATTTGATTTGTAACTCAATTGATAATTTTACATGCTAAGGGTAATTTGACCTTTACACGCAAATAATTATAGAGAAACAATTTAAATAAATTAAAAAAAGATAATGACAGCGGAGGAAAAAAAGACCAACAGAGAAAAATTGACTGGACAAAAATGTATGGCAGGGTTAGCTGGGTAGGTCTTTTTTCAAGTGACACAGTCACGTGCCCAGTCTTCAATGTCTTTATCTCTGAGATAAACAGAAAACTCGAAGAATACTCTTAACTATTTTCTTTTTTTTAAAAGAACTTGCTATGCAAGTTCGATTTGATTCATGCTTAGGGCTCTCAATTCTTATCGAATCCAAAATAAAGAGAGCTTGATTAGTGGTGCGTTTCGAGGAAATGAGTCACTCTTTATTTTTGTGTTTTAAAAATATTTTTGAAAAATTTAAATTTTTTTATTTTTTTCTTTGCTTCAGATTAATATTTTTTTAGTGTTTTTAAATTATTTTGATGCGCTAATGTCAAAAATAATTTTTAAAAAATAAATAAAAAAACATTATTTTGATACATTTCTAAGTGAAAAGCATTTTAAAAAACAACTACAACCACACTCCCAAACACTCTCGCTCTACAACATTATTAGGTTTAGTGTCTGTTTGGAAAAAAAAGAAGATAAATATTATTTTTTAAAGTGTTTTTTATTTGCAAATGAATTAAAATAATATTTTTTATATTTTTTTAAAATTATTTTTTACATAGCATATTAAAATGATTAAAAAAATACTAAAAAATAATTTAAAACAAAAAAATATAATTTTTTTAAAAATATAATTGTATCAAATAAAACCTTAATGCATGGATAGCCCTATAAATTATTTACAAATTACAATGGGCTTGTTTAGATAAAATGGCCTGGCATTGTAGAAAAGCTTTGCAACCAGTGGCCTTCTGGTCCGATGATAAAAATTAAAAAATAAAAAAATTAGGTCGATATGATTTTACTTTTCCGTGTGAAATATAAAACGAAAGTCTACAAACCTTTGAGAAATTTCATTATTACAGAAGAACCTTTTAGCCATAATCAAGATTATAATGTGATGAATGATAAAAAAAAAAAAAACTATAAAACAATATTAATTTTTGGACTGAGTCCAATTGAATCTACGTAGTATTTTATATAATATGCATATATTCATAATATTGTTATAAATAACTAAGATATTTATATAAAATATATTAAAATTTAGATATTTTTTAAGATATTTATTTCAAAAATATCTTAATTCAAGAGCATAAAAAAAAGTTAGAAAATTAAAGTTCATCTCTATCTCGAGACAATACAGCATTCAATACAGAGACCACCGATATTATTCACTTGATCCAGATCCAGATTCCTAGCCTTTATATCATTAAAATTGGACATGCTCGTACAATAAATTAATTTATCTAATGGGAAACATTAAAATATAAAAAAGGTGGCAAATAAAAAAGAGAGAGAAGAAAAGTACTAACAGCCAGATTGGACTATCTAGACGCAACATGTGACGTACACGTGCCTTTGAAGCAGTTGTTATCACTATATTATCCATTTCCATACTAGCCGTTGGTTGCCCTTTAAACATTTAAATATTAGAGACTTTGACTGCACGAAACCTGTCAGTTGGAGTTAGGCCATCTCTTCGGAGGCGAAGCCTTTGATTAATTCTTGGCGCATAAAAGTTGCTCGCTGTCACATGGAGGTGGCGTGCTGGGACACAAAAGTAGATGCTTCACTCTCTGGATCAACTTTAACTTATCTTCGAAGCTGAAAAAAATTGATTTGCTGAAAAAGCGTATTCGAAGAATAGAGAGAGAGAGGAGACAACAATATCAAGAAAATTCACCAGAAGCTACACAGCAGCCATCACAAGAAAGCAACAAAAGACAAGAAACAATTTCTTTGAATTTTTATGTTCTTCCAAATTTGAAAAGAAAAGTATTACAGAAAATAAATCAATGAACGCAAGAAAAAACACTGTAGATTCTGTTAGAGTACCTTTATTCCATCAAATCATTTACAAATGCCGACCTCTCAGAGTTTGGAAAGGTGGCAATGAATCAACTGGGTATGAAAATACTACATAATTTTGAATAATTTGTACATCTCCTGTTCGTGTTAACATATTTCTTTCTTTGTGTATCATATTGACTGGATATCTTCAACTCCATTTCCAACAGCGTGAGCGTCAGTAATCTTCAGTATAGCAGTCTGATTCTTGCTATGTTGCTTAGCTTGATGTTGGGACCAGTAAGCGTGTGCAGCCAACACCCTGTCCAAGAGCTCCTGGGGCACAGGCTCACCCCTTCTTTGCTGAGGGGCAATCTGCGCCGTGTGAACCAATGTCTTCCATTTATCCTGCACAAACCCAACAGGGCCAACACTATAAGCTACCAACAAAAAGTTATGATACTGATAATCACAAACCTTCGTGGATGCAACACCTCCTCAAAGGCATTATTTTTAGTACTTAGGATTCATCGGGAAGGGTGTTCTACACTTCTACCTATAATAACTAGGTAGGGGAGGGATTGGACAGCCTTAAAGACCACTACCTATTTACAAAGTTCCCGAGAAGGAAAGTTCGCATGGCTGTACAGCCTGCCTCCATAAATGAAATCCAATCACATCACATTCTCAATTCTCAATCCAAAACCCCATTGACACCGTTCAATTAAGGAAATATTACATCCAATCCTACGAAATGATAGTATCAATTTCATATGGAAAACTAAACAAAATCCTTACCTTCAAATCCACATAAGTCCGATGGTCTGCATCTTCAAAAGAACACAATTTAACATCACGCCACCTGCAAATGAGAATATTGTTAAACTTCAAAAATGTATGCACAACACACCTTGATCAGAGGTCCAGAAAATAGAATAGCACCATACCTTCCAGTTCCTAGTTCCTCAACTGCATGCACTAGTGCTTCTACTTCTGACACAGAGAATGGTCTCCTGGTTCGACGCTGTACAAGTTCAGATCGCTTAGATTTCTGGTTTAAAGGAACCATAGCAAGTTCCTCAGTATTCACCGGTGGAACTACAACCAGAGCTCTGGAATCCGACAGTGTATTGTCAGTTACTATGTCAGCATGGGAGGAAACTGATTCACGATTACTTTCAATATTGGTGTCCAAATTAGTCAGTGGGGGAGGATCAGGTAAGGCGTCAGAAATTCCTGAATCTACAATAGGAGTGGTTGGCGACCTGGAAATAAAGTAAAAAACAAATTAAGTAGTGTAAGAAGCCTAATATAATGATAGATTGGTTTACTATTTGCTCAACTCAAAGTAAATAGCAGCACCAAAATAAATTTTATTTTGTAAGACAAGGAAGCACTACACAAATGCCAATACCTGGGAATGGTAGCTCATCATTAATTGCCAGTCAACACAAATTCAATACAAAAAACACATTTCAATTACCTCGATATAAGTTGAGATGTGTCACATGGTAATAGTGCTGGAGGATCTTCAGTGCACAAGGGTGGGGAAACTTGCACGGGAGTAGGCTCCAATGAGAAACCCAGAGTATCAAGATTCTCATTAGAAGTGATGCCAGTCTGCAATAGGGTTCTATTGTCATCCCTAACCTTCTTTCCATGAAGAAGCACCCCAACTCGTAAACCACCTCCAAGTATAGCACTTACAGCCTCCACTACAGTCCGCTATAGAGAGTCACATAGGAACAAAATACAACATCAGGAACTCAGCAAGACATTAGCAATACTTTAGCCCAGAAAACTTGCTTAAAATTTCCAATGCCAATAAATAACATAATTACAGCATGTATATATACAAAAGATATTCATCAAGACATCATCCAAGGCAATAATCCTAATGTATGGCAAAAGAAAATAAAAACCAAAATGGAGTGGCAATTCTGAAAACATTCTAGATGCACGTAAACATATGATAAGTGAACACTCGCAGACAAAATGGAAGACTGCAAATCTATTATACCTTCAGTGAACCAACAGTTGCAGTTTCTGGTACCTCAATTAAAAGCTCTGGAACTCTAAAGGACTTAATACTGAACTTCACTGTGCAAAAGAATGAAACAAGCATAAGAACCTCTGGATACCAGGAAAATAGAATAATAAGTCATTGTACATCAATTCCAAACTAACTCTAATACCTTGAGAATCCTTGGAGTGGAAGGATGCTTGATGACCTATAACAGAAGATGATACCCCATTAGCTGCATCTAATAACTACAACTATTTAGGAAAACTCCAGGGCAGCAGAAACCAGGAAAGTCGAGAAAAAACAGGGTTAATATTGGTAACAAGGGAGAAAATGACCAACCGTGAAACATTATGGAAGCACCATTCTTGTCTCCAGTCATATTCTTATCAGGTGAATTGCAAACACTTTCACTGCTGAACCCTCCATCAGAAGTCAAAACTACACTATGATCAGTAAACTTCCTCCTCTTAGAAAAGGTGTTAAGTTGATACCTTTCACGACTGTAACATAATTTCCTCTTGAGATAGTGAGACTTCGCCCCCCCTTCTAAAAATGCTGGATGACAAACTTCAATATCAGAATACATTTATCTCCATCCAGATATGCAAATATACAATAATCAAAGAGAGATACAGAGCATGATATAAACAAGCTACCACATTGCCGCTTACCAGGTTTGGAAAATTCACAATCCTTCAATTTTGGAGCTACTTTCCAGTATTTGGAAGTCAGCAATTTCCTTATTCTTCGGTCTCCAATTCGTTGTGGAGGCCTAAAAGCCTTTGACTTTGTTAAAGGTTTATTACGCCTAGTAAAGTTTTCATCATCATCTCTAATACCTAATTTAGTACCATTCCTGTGCCTTGGAATAGAAGCACTAGGAACAGGGTCCCTGCATGATGGCAATTCAACATTGCTGACTGAATTGATCAATGTAGGAAATTTCATGCACATTTCCATGGGATCATTTGAACTGCAGGGATCAACAATCAAACCTCTAGTATCTAGCCCGTCACACCTTTTCTCTCTACTTAATCCATTGTCCACATAACCATCACAAGACACCCTAGAATCAGAAGAGCCCTCGGCTTTACCAGGGATATTTTCACATGCACTCTTACTTTTGCAAATCACAGACTTCAAATCAGCACCACCATTCTTTGAGGAATTGGAATTCGTGATCATTGAAGAGCGCTCCAGAAATAAATTGCTCTCAGCATGTGGAAATTCATTTAGAAGGCACTTTTGATCACTGTTTGGCGAGGAAAACCGAGTAAAAAAAGCACTTTCTCCACAACTTCCATGATCAAGGCATTCTGCTTTCAATGGTCTATCATAATCTTGCTCAAATTTCACACCACCACCACCACCACCACCAATTATAGGTTGATCATTTGCTTCAGATGCATTACTGGAAGCTGAACTTTCACTCTCCTGCAATAGCTTGCCTGCTAGGGAAGCAAGCAATTCAAATGCACATATTTGACTATCCTCAACTTTCATCTTATTCAACCCCCTCCCCTGGAATCAATAACCAAGACACAAATGGTTAAAAGAGTGGCTGTCATGAATGGCAAAGGCTAGGCAAACCTTAAACTGCAATAAATACATACTCTAGCTGATCTCGGAGCCCTGGGAACTGGGGGCATATGAAAGCCATTGAAACCATAATATTGTCTCTTCTTCACCACCATATCTTAAGCATGCATGGCAATCAGGGTTCATCAAACAAAAAGCATCACTGCTCAGATCCGCATATCTGTCAGAAAATCCAGGAAAAATAAAAGGAGATGACTAAATGAGAAAATCCATATTGCAAGAGTAAAAAAATAAAAGAAAAGAAAAACACGATCTTGTTCCTGAACAAAATTTTGTAACACTATAAGATTCTGACATCAAAATTTAACAAAAAAAAAATTGCATAGCACATTTAGTTCTGGTTACTCACAGAAACACATACTAACAAAGTCACCCCTTCAAAATGATTAAATCAATAATTGTTATAGCTAAACCACCAGTGACCACCAAAAACAGAGATCCATATTACCGATGTTTCATAACACGCAGAGAATAAAAAATATATATTCAAGAAGAAAAAAAAAATGCATATTGCAGACATGGGTCTATACTTTACGTCGAATTGATCTTCGATTTTTTTTTTGGCAGGGATCAACAGTGATCTAAATTAAAAAATGAAAAAAAAAATTCTTCTCCGCTGGAATTATCATACTAACGGTAAGATCCCAAAAAACCCAAGTAGCGATCAATCACAGTAGTATAAAATTAAAACATAGGCAGCAATCATCTACATGAAATTAGGTCTTAGGAATAAGAATCCGTCGTCCTAATTCCAAATCCAGCGCTGGAATTCAATTTCCATAAAACCCTCCCATAAAAACAATTATCCATAAATCTCAAATCCTCCATCAATTTGCAAACTTAATACCCTTCAAAATCTAATTATAAAGTAGATTTTATTTGTAAAAACACTGAAAATAGAACCGTATCTAAATTCCTTAAGCCACAAACACCACTGCCGTGATCTTGAATTCTGCAGAATCCCAATTCCCAGAAAAACCCATTTCCACCTTATCTAACCAAACCTAACTTCCACGATTAGACCCCGATCTCGAGAAAAAAAATCTCACTAAAACCCAAACCCCTTAAATTTTCACCGTGTGATCAGATTCAACTTTCTCAAACACAATTCAAAAGAAAACAGAGAATTCAAAGGAAATCCAATTCTTCACTCACCTTGTATTATAAACAACGATCGATCTTCGTGTTAGAAACCTCTACAGTTATGTACAGATTGAATAAAAAATGAAAAAACAAAACGAAAACTCGCTGTAGAATTTCACAAATCCCGAGATCGGAGAATTCAAGAAACCCAGAAAACAATGTCACCCGAAAAACTATTCAATTGAATTCAAATCTCTCTCTTTCTCTAGATTCTTTCGCTCTGGCTCTCTCTCTCTCTCTCTCTCTGAGAGATGGCAAGGCAATAAACCACCAAAAAATAGTGGCTTAAACCTCCCCCCTTATATCCTTTTATAAATTTATGACCACAAAACCGGACCAACAAGTAAATGTACGGGCAATAGGAGGTCATCCACATAAACTCTTCTCTCTCCGTGAATTTTTCAAGCCAGCATGGGTTTTGCCACACGTGGCGATGCTCTAAATTATGTCGTGGGTTTTAATTTTTTTTGGGATAAGAAAAAGAAAGAGGTTCGCCATGTGGGTAGTTATTAGAGTTTGATGTGGGCACTTTTTTTTCTTTATTGGTCCACTTATCATGTGGGCCTACTGTATTTTAGGCCCACGTGCTTGAATTTGAGGTTCGTGTATCTTGACCAATGACCACCAGTAAAAGTCATGCTTGCCATGCTTAAAATTTACTGCAATTAAATTTGTCATCTCTAATCCTAGCTTAATCAAGACTTAGGGTTCCGATGTGCTCGTAAAGGCATTCCATTAATTATCTATGATGATTACTGTACAGGGGACATTCGATTCATGAGCGTGCGAGAATAGTTATATTACTAATTAAGATAATTAAAATATTATTATATTAATAGAAACTTTAATAAATTTCATTCAGAAACGCGATTTGTACAATTAACACTGCAGAGAAGGTTAGGCTATTGCTACATGAGTCATGTGGCTATTAAAAAAAATCGGAAATTGTCATTTATTCCTTGTAATAAAAATAAAGAATGCAAATGAGGGAGCTGTCTGTCTGATCATTTCCATGCTCACGGGCTTGCGCTCAAGAATTGGAAAGCTAATGTTTTTCCTGCCTCCCCGTGGCCTTGTAAAAATCCAACCGAAAGAGACCCTTTACTACCGAATGGTCGCATCATTTCCCTGTCCGAGGATTTTCTTTCCTCCTTTCCTTTTTTTTTTTTTCTTTTTTGCCCTTCGCAGTGGATTTCCTGCTTGTTTGAAAACAATCGTGCATGCATTGTCACTGTGGACGGTCTGTATTAACTGAGACTGTTGTCTTTGTTAAATTTGTTGTAAAAAAGTTTACTGGCGAGTATATAATACTAAAGTTAATGAAATGATGATATTGATTGAATTTGAATAAAACTGCGAAAATAAATCATGAAATTTAAAATTGACACCATAACTAAGCATCATCATTATATTAATATTGGTATTTTAGCAACACTCCATAATGATGTTAATGGAGTGTAGACTTCTTTAATTAAGTCTATTTGATAAGAAATAATTTCTCTAATATTTTTGTAAAATATATGGAAGTGTTGCATTTGATTTAAGTATTGTATTTAAATCCATAGGCGTAATTAATCTGACAACGTGTTAGAGCTAGATAAATTTAGAGAGTTTGACCATGTTTAGGGTGCAATGGCAAAAAGCTCAGGGCTTGACACTCGCAGGAAATGCTTGCCAAGCCCACCCCGTTGGCATGGCAAAGCACAAGCTCAGGCTGTTGGGTATGGTAATACATGTCATATCTAGCTGTGTTTGGGCTTGATAGTGTGTCAGGCCCAGCACGCCTTGTGTTGGGGCGCATTTGAGCTTAGTAATATATCAAGTGTAATATGTCTAATATTTTGAAAAACTTATTCCTCAATGTTTTTTTTTTTTTTTGATATTTCTAAAAATATATTAAAAAATTTATTAATAAAATCTTGATTCATTCTATATCAGTTGCAAAAGCATGGAAGTTGGAGTGATTACTATTCTTTAACCAGTAAATCCATCCTCGAAAAATTACACGATAATGGTGGAGGATCGGCCAACTCTGGATTCGAGAACAAACAACTTTGCCGAGGATGGATTTCTTATGACAACAAATAACATCGCTAATTAAGCTAGTCAACATCGATTAACTGTGTGATTGCTTAACTCGTACCAAAACTAGAGGTGGATGCGTTCAAAACACACACGAGGTTTTTTCTTTTTCTAATTAACTTCCCCCTCGCCCCAGCCATACCTACGTCCATTGATTTCTAAAAAATACTACATATACACGCGATATTTTTCCTCCTTGTTGAATTGTCAAGAACAATGACCACATTTTTATACAAGCTTGATTAAAAAATAAGTCTGGTCTCCTTTGTTGTGATTCAAGATTTGTATCTTAAAGAATGTTACAGTTTTTGTGGAAATAAATCGATGTGATAAAGGAAACAATTAAAAAAGAATTTTAGTCTTAACATGTAAGCTAATGAGAAAAGAATAGCTATTTCCAATTAATATTGTGAAATACTTAACGTCATTGGGAAAAAAAGGAGAAAAAATAGGATAGATTGAGCAATTCAT
>Ga0325410_1007667_pt1 | contig 11774 bp, 8 predicted proteins | sample PopdelMetagenome_16_FD_206182 | JGI IMG/M metagenome (GOLD analysis project Ga0325410, IMG submission 206182) | Populus deltoides microbial communities from Bellville, Georgia, United States - Xylem-PdIQD-R3 | ecosystem: Host-associated > Plants > Phyllosphere > Stem > Wood/Secondary xylem... | reverse complement strand
TGTCGTTCTTCCCTTCCCCTTTCACAACAGAAACGTGAATCAGACCAGTAGAGATTACTTTGTGAACTTGTGAGGGAGAGATGAGACCTTGAGAGAGGAGTGGGCAGCTGCATAGAGGAGAGGAAAAGGAGAGCCAGAAAAACGTGAGAGGAAGAAGAAGGAGGAGAACCAGCAGCTGAATAGTGTCAAACCTTCCTCAAACTTAGTTAAATTCAGAAGGTATGGGTCATGAAACTCTTTTCCTCTCCCCCGTAAGATCAAAAACGAAAATGAAGAAGAAAAACCCTAAGAAAAGAATTGATCTAAGACCTAAGCCAGCTGTGAAGGAAGCTGAAATTAACCAAGAGAACAAGCAAACAAAAGTGAAATAAAGTCAATTTCAGAACATCTAACAAATCATGGTAGAGGGCTGGCTTTAACTAGGGGGTAATTAATGTGTTCTGCTGTGATGATCAATTTTTTTAACTTAGAAAAAATTGTTGGAGAATTGATAACATGTTTTTTAATAATAAAAAAATTAATCATAAATTGTAAATGTTGTCGTACCCTCATCGCGAGGGCGCGATGTCAAGACAACCTTTCCCGGGTGAGGGTCTAGAAGGTCTTTTTGGTTGATTGGGGAGTCACTACTTCGTATTACGACTACTAGAAACCCTAACTGGTTTTTTCAGATATTCTATGCAAGGGATTAATTACGTAAAGATAATAAATTAGCACCATTAGTAGCCTTACCTGAGGTAAGCTACGTTGTTTTTTATTGTTTACTATGGTATGATGATGTCTATTTCTACTGTCCTACCATGACAGGTTTTCTAAGTCAAGAACTTGGTCTAGAAAAATAAAATATCCTCAATTATTATAGAGGCTTCTTTCAGGGTAAAACTAGAATTTTTACTACCACGTCATGCAAAATAATATTTTAGATAAAATTCCTTGCGGATTCTATCCTTATATTACAAGTGAACGAGTTGTATTATTCATAATAATATTTTGGATATTAACCTCATACATGTTTTTTATTCTTATATTAAATTGAGAAATAAAATTATTATCCCTAATAATATTCTGGATATTAATTCCTTTGAGGTTTTTTATCCTTATATTAAAAAATAAATAATATTTATTATTTTTATTAATACTTTAGATATTAACCCTTTTATAGTTTTTTTTCTTATATTAAAAGTGAATAATATTTATTATCCATAATAATATTTTGGATATTAACATATTTTAGGATTTTATCATTATATTAAAAGTGAATAATATTTTCTAGCCAAAAATAATTTTTAAATATAGGTGAAAATCCTTTTAAATTTTAGAAACTTATTCTAAAATCCATGCAATATTTTTTTTTAAACAACCAAAAATATTTTAAATTTTCTTTGAAAAAATATGCTCAAATAAGTTTAGGATTTTAAGCCACATGCAAAAACAAATATAGTTTTTTTAGGTTATGTTTGACAAAAACCCATTTTTTCTTATAATAAAACTACCCAAAATAGTCCTAAGGGATATTTGCTAAACACACCATTAAACCAAAAGAACTATTAAAAAAAAACAGCAAACTAAACTCTCCGCCCCAGATTTTTTTGACCAGGTCGACCTCACTAGAAACCGACCTAAAAATCTAGTTTTGACTTGAAAAAAACCCAAAAACAAAACTAAAGTCGAAAACCAGATTAAACACCCAAAAAAACACAAAAAGCTCTAATATTCTTGAACAAAACGGATCAAACACAAAAAAATAAAGAACATCAGCAACATGGATTCCAAATCAGACCAAATTTGGTCGAAACATAGGCACATACATGTTATAAATCTTGCAAGTATCAATAATTTAGCATCCAATCACTTGGATTTTCACTTAAACTTCACGATTTTTGTCAAAATGAGTTTCAGTTCAAAATCAAAACTCTAGGAGTAAAAGCTATTGAAATCATGTTATTGATGCAAATAAATACTAGAATATTGGTTTATCATACATAAGAAAGAGTTCTACACAAATAAATGAAACAAAATAAGTCAAAAGCGAAGGCATGTACATGTTGTAAATCATGTAAGGATCAATCATGTTGTAAATCATGTTCTTGGGAGAACACGAAGAAAAAATGTAGAATATTCAACTTGAACCCAACAACATGACTATCAAACCAGATTAGATATGGACAAACCGAAGGCATGTACATGTTGTAAATCATGTAAGGATCAATAATCTAGCATGCATTCACTTCAATTATCAATGAATCATCACAATTTGGCCAAAATAGATTTCAGTTCAAAACCAAAACCCTAAAATTAAAAACCATTTAAACATGTTATTGATGTGAATAAACACTAGATTATTGGTTAATAAATAGACCAAAATTGGTCCAAATCTAGGGGCTAAGACAATGATCTTTTCAAGAACACAAAGAACATTGCCTAAACTCAAAAATGCCTAGAAATGGAAATCGTTGCCAAGCCTATAAATAAGCATTTTTGGCTTCTAACACATGCTCTTTTTATCCCAACAAGTCACAATATCATACAAAACAATTTTTAATATAAAAAACTAACAAAAAACGTGAAAACATCAAAATCAAGCCAGAGGTGTCAAATCCAAAAAGATATAAAATTAAAACAGACTATATGTTCACACAATGAAGATTCAAAATTGGTTTTCTGAACCCAATTTGAGCTTGAACAAACCTAGCAAACCCAAGGTAAAACGCCCTTACTTTAACATGCATAGCTTAAGTTAAACAAAAACTAAAACAACATTATATATCAAAAACGAACTTAAAAAAAACTTTCATGTATAAAAAACATAAATTTTTTTCAAAATAATCATCATTAAATAAAAAATACAGCAAAAAAAAAGATGAATACAAAATTATTTATTAAGCATTCAAACCTCTTTTATATGTTTATAAACATCAAAAGCAGCTCATAAAGGACTTACTTTTGAATAAACAAATATACTTAGAACAACTACTCTCTTTTTGTTTCTTTCAAAAATTCTTGCCTCTCATAAACTTGTAATGCTAATAAAGTCTTTTATTTAGGCTCTATAAGCTTTACATTTGTGTTTCTTATTGATATTTCTCTTCTTTTTCTTATCTTTTCTTTTCCTTTTCTCATCTCCTCTCCCTGCCTCTTTTTTTCTCTAAATTTAAGGGGTATTTATAGGGTTTTGCTAGGGTTTTAAGAGGTTTTGAATCCATTTCTGACATCTTGATTTGGATGCTAGTGTTGTAAACCCTTGATAAGGACTCATTAAGAAGGCTTTGTGTGTGAACAAATAAAAAATAGATTGATTTTTGCATGATAGCTACAGTGTTAGGGATGGCAGGGTTGCCCATTTTTTAGGCCTTGTCACAGAAATTATGACATCATTGTCTCTTGAGAACACCTAAAATTAGTTGAGGGAATGCACACCTTTCATTTGAATCTAACCTTGCTCAATTTGAAGGCGTGTAGCTCCATAATAATTCTTTTGAAGTTGCTTACTTGATCAACCAAAACTGTAAAAAAACAGAGGCCAATCGAACGAGCAACGTGTCACTAATCTTCTCTTCTTTAAGTTTGATGACGTGTCATTTCAGGTTTTTGATTTAGGATTGGCAAAATTAAACCCTTATTCTTTCAATTTCTTTTACTTACACCTATAATTACCTTCAAACTTTTAATTTCATGTGATTTCACCCTCACCAAACTTAATTGTCAACCCATAAGTTGGACATCCTTTTTATTTTGGTCATTTGTTCTGAATTTGTGTATTTTGTCCCGTAATTTACCAATAAACTTCTAATATTATCAAGTTAGTCCTAAATTTGGTCAATTTTAGCCCATATATTCACACACCTTTTCTAGTTTGGTCCTTAATCTTGGATTTCTTTAATAAAGTCACTAATTATCCATTAAACTTAAATATTTATGCAATTAAGTCATTGATTTGACCAATTTAACTCCTAAAAATTGAAATTTGACCCCCAAAACTTTAATTTCTTCCAATTAAAACCTAAATTGACATTAAAAAACAATATTTCTTGCAAATAAGCCCTCAATACATTTAAATAAATTTTAAAAATTTATAATTGAGTCCTTAAACATCTAATTTTGAATTCTCCTCCTTAAATTAAATTTTCTTTACTAATAGAGCTTTCGTCAGTTGAAAATACATTGTCAGATTTTTCAATGATGTATATTTAATCTTTCTCAACCAGTCTTTGGCAATTTCCTAGGCATTCTAGTATACTCATCTATTTATTATACATATATTTTTATTTTCTTCCAATATCTTTTGATTTTTTTTTGTATTTTCCTAGGCAATTTCCTAAGTTATCTTGTCAAATATATAACCCGAGTTATGAGATTATGATAACCCTAGAGAAAGAAAATAAAATAACTTATGAATATTAATACCTAATCAACTCAAAATTAAAAGATAAAATTTTAAAAATAAATATGTTAAATTAAAAAAAAAAACTTGAGTCAACCCAGGTTAACTTGTCAAAGTCGCAACCCAAGTAATGAGATTGGGATAACCCCATAGAAATCAAATGAGAAAAAAATTATGAAGTTCAATTTCTAAGGAACTCATGTTAAAGGATGTAATAAAAAAATCAATTAAAAAAAGGATAAAAAAACCCTAAGTTTACCCAACTAACCTGTTAAACTCATGATCTAGGTTATAAGTCCGAGATAATTTCATAAACAGAAATTAAAACAATTATGAATTTGCATTTCTAACAAATTCAATGTTGAAGGTTGAAATTGAGAGAAAACACATAAATTTATAAGACTAGGATAACTCTAAATAAAGCAAATTAAAGAAGAATTTTCGAAGCCAAATTCCAATATAGCTTATTGAAATATGAAATTGAAAAATAAATAAATAAAAAAACAATAGTTGTTGGAGGGTGAAATTGAATATATATATATATATATATATATATTCAATTAAAAAAAACTACCTAAAGAAATGAACAGAGTCAATCCGAGTTAATATGTTAAAATTACAAAACATAATTAAAAAAATCAATTAAAAAAGACCCAAAAACATAAATAGAGTCAACTTAGATCAACCTACCAAACATGTAACCATGGTCATGAAATTTAGATAGTCTTATAAAAAAATTAAAAAAATATAGAATTCAATTTCCAACTAACCCAATTTAAATGATAAAATCAGGAAAAAAAATCATTACAAAAAAGGAAAAAAAATAAATCAAATCAATTCATTAAACCCATGATCTAAGTTATGAGATCGAGATAAATTCATAGAAAATAAATAAAAAAATATGAAGTCCCACTTCCAACGAATTTAGTATTGAGGGTTAAATCAAGAAAAAAAAAATTAAATCTACAAGACCATTAGATAACCCAACCAAAAGAAAATCATAAAAATTACAAAGAATTTTTTCCGAAACAGTTTAAAAAGATTAAATTAAAAATAAATAAATAAGAAAATCATAAAAATTACAAAGAACTTTTTCCAAAACAGTTTAAAAAGATTAAATTAAAAATAAATAAATAAGAAAATCATAAAAATTACAAAGAACTTTTTCCAAAATAGTCTAATATTGAAAGATTAAATTAAAAATAAATAAATAAATAAATAAAAAGATTGAATTGTTGTAAGGTGAAATTAAAAAAAAAAACTATTATAATGAATATATCGTTTCTTATGGAGAAATTTTATGAAATTCAAGCTATAACTAGTGCTTTCTATATATTATATATTGGTCCTATCAACTAATATGACACAAATTCTTATTAAAAAAAAAATATTTCTTTAACTTTCTCTTTTTTCTTCTCTACCAGATTAAAAAAAAAAACGGAAATAAAATTAAAATAATTCTCTTCAACTTTTTCTCTTTTCATTTCTTTTCTTCTATTAGCAAATCCCAAGTGAGGTGAGGAGAGAATTAAAAGAGAAGAGATGTAAATGTCAAGAATACAAAAGGCTAGAAAAGGGAGTTATTATGAAAAGGTTCCAGACATATCTGATTTGTAGGGTAAAATCCATGTTATATAAAGTAATGAGGAAGCAGGTTACACGTAGGGACCACAAAAGTATAGCCTTCTCTTGAACGTCCCTAATATTTTGATTACGAAGGAAGTAAGGAAGCTGATTCAAGTGAGCTTTATTCCATTTCTATTACTATAAATAGGCACGCCAAATATGGAACAAAGACACACAAGCCAATCTTCTCTACTTCTTCCCCATAACCCAAAGAATCCATTGCTGATCAAAATGGCATCAGGCCTTCCTCTAAGGCTCCCTGCCCAGGGTATTAATGCAAGCCAGCAACTGATCAAGAGTGACCGCGGCAGCATGCTAACAATGTCTGATGACAATGTGATGATGAATCAAATTGTAGGAACTCATGCTCCTGATGGCCGAGAGGTTGATGTCAAACCTCTTCTCCTCCTTGTTGAAGACATCCTCAAACGTGCCACCATGCAAATCGACTCCTCTGTGACGGTATACTACTAAAACTCATCCTTGGAAATTAATCTGTATATCAACTTAACTCTTTTATTTTTTGTTCTTTTTATGTTCCTGATCACTTCTGATAACGCAGACTTCCCAGGCCCATGCTGAAATGGAGGACAAGACATACCATGTCAATTTTGTTTCAATGCTCGATGCACTGTCGTATACTATAGATAGAATTTCCAGCGAGGTTATACAATGTCTTTCAATTCTAATATATGATATATAGGCATTGACCTAAAGAATCGATGACAATTTTTAAATTTCGCGTTTTTAATTGCGATGCAGATTGCCTACAAGGCACTGGGTGGGACAGATGCCCACGCAACAACTGTCTCACTTTTCAACATGCTAACAAGCTATTCCTGGGATGCCAAGCTTGTGCTCACCTTGTCAGCTTTTGCTTTGAATTATGGAGAATTCTGGCTGCTTGCCCAGATTTCCTCATCAAACCAACTTGCCAAATCCATGGCAATCCTCAGGCAATTGCCTAGCATCATGGAACACTCAGGGCCCTTGAAGCCTCGCTTCGATGCCATTAACAATCTGATCAAGGTCATGATGGACGTGGCTAGGTGCGTGGTTGAGTTCAAGGATCTACCGCCAGCTTACATTTCTAATGAAGTACCAGCATTGTCCACAGCCATGGCCCATATCCCTACTGCTGTCTACTGGACCATGAGGAGTGTTGTGGCTTGTGCGGCTCAGATTACTAGCCTCACTACCAAGGGACATGAGTATGCTTTTCTAGTCCACCATCTTTATACTACATCATGCATGTATTCCTTGTAATATTCTCCCTCACTTATTCCAGGTTTTCTATATCAACCACTGACGCATGGGAGCTATCCACCTTGGCTCACAAACTCAGCAACATACTTGACCATCTCCGGAAGCAATTGGATACTTGCTACCAATACATAGGTCTGCACCTCAGCAACTTTTTTATTATGCTATCATGTGTTAGATAGGTAATAAGAAAACAGGAAATTAATGTACGAAGATAGATCAAGAAAGCTTATAAAACCAATGGTGTTTGATGCAGATGAAAAGAGGAATGTCGAATCCTTTCAAATGCTAAAGAATCTCTTTGAAATGATCCACATTGACAACATGAAGGTCCTAAAGGCCCTGATTTATGCCAAGGATGATATCCAGCCACTTATAGATGGCTCTTCCAAGAAAAGAGTTCGCTCTTCTACCATTTCTTCTATTTATGTTATCAATCTAATGTAAAACATTTCTCATACTTCCTTTTGAATTTAACAGGTCCATCTTGATGTGCTAAGAAGGAAAAATGTGCTATTGCTCATTTCTGGCCTCGACATGTCAACCGATGAGCTTTCAATTCTCGAGCAGATATACAATGAATCCAGGCATCACGGAGCTAGGCTCGATAGTCAGTATGAGGTGGTTTGGGTCCCAATTGTGGACCGTTCAGTCCAGTGGAGTGATCCAATGAAGCAGAAATTTGAAAGCATGCAGTCTTCAATGCCATGGTTCACAGTGTACCACCCTTCACTGATTGAGAAGGCAGTCATGAGGTTCATCAAGGAGGTGTGGCACTTCCGGAACAAGCCTATTCTTGTGGTGCTTGACCCTCAAGGCAAGGTGGTTTGCCCAAATGCACTCCACATGATGTGGATTTGGGGAAGCAATGCCTTCCCTTTCACTAGCTTGAGAGAGGAATCTCTCTGGAAGGATGAGACATGGAGGCTTGAGCTTCTAGTGGATGGCATTGACCCAGCGATTCTTAATTGGGTAAATTCATTATAGAATCAATCCAAATATACATACATTATACGTGTGTGTGTATAATCGTGTTGACATTTGCTTCAATATTTTTTTGATCATCAGATCAAGGAAGGAAAGTACATTTTCCTGTACGGAGGAGACGACGATGAATGGGTGAGGAAGTTCACAAACACCGCACGTGCTGTGGCGCAGGCAGCCCGCATTCCCCTGGAGATGGTTTATGTGGGGAAGAGCAGCAAAAGGGAGAAAATCCGGCGAGTCATAGCGACAATCACCGTGGAGAAGCTCAGTTACGTCTGGCAAGACCTTACCATGATATGGTTCTTTTGGACCAGGCTAGAGAGTATGCTGTACTCCAAGATTCAGTTAGGCAAGCTTGATGACCATGATCCTATGATGCAAGAAATCAAGAAGTTGCTTAGCTACGACAGAGAAGGTGGATGGGCTGTGCTTAGCAATGGGTCTAATGTTGTGGTCAATGGTCACAAGACCACAGCTTTGCAAACATTGCTTGAGTATGACTTGTGGAAGGAACAAGTGCCTGTCAAGGGCTTTGATTTGGCCTACCGTGATCACCAAGGCAGGATCCATGACATTTCTCGTCCTTGCTGCCGCTTCGATTTCCCAATGACTACGGGTAGGATCCCTGAGACCATGAAATGCCCAGAGTGCAACCGCACCATGGAGAAATTCTCCACTTTCCTTTGCTGCCATGATGAGGTCATTCCAGACGAGCTATTCAAGTAAATGATCAGCTGCTACGCTTCCTTGTAGCTCATACTGCCACTAAATAATGTTGTTGAGTGCGCTCTTTTTTTCCTTTTAAATTTTCATGCGTTGTCAGGCATGATGCCCAGCTATGGCGCACAGTATTTGGACCTGGCATTTCCTATTCCATAGCATAAAATAAATCTGAGTGTGATCGATGTAATCCACATACTTAATTAATTTGTTTTATTAATTAATATATAAAGTTCATTTTGAGTAGATTTTATGTTTTGGAGACTTTCCTGGCTTTCGTTTCTTTTATGCCACACATACATTTTGTATAGCGCTAGCTAACCTTCACCTAAAAGAATCAACAGCTGTGTGAACCTTAAAAAAATTATAAAAAGATTAAAAGCAAAAATAATTTCCTTCAAAGCGCTAATTGCACGAAAAAAAACTTGTTAAAGGAAAAAAAATATTTTCTCAAAAAATAAACAAATTTATACATATATATATATATATATATGGTTCTTATATAACGGTGAAGGCTACCTGATGTTTGCCTAATTTGTGTTTTTTTTTTTTCTTTTTCTCATTTGAGTAACCATTCTTTCTGAATAAAAACTCAAAATCATCACTCTCGTGTTTAAACATTACGCATTTTCAAAAAAAAATATTTTCACCGAAAAGATGTTGGTTCCTAAATAGAATGCATGCAGCGAAACAATAAAAAAATTAGTTCAATTTTATAAACTAATGGTCAAACTCTAATGAGAAATCACATCAAATATAATATAGAACTTACAAGTTCCCAATGAAATTTAAAAAATAATGAAGAGACCTAGATAATGAAAAAAAAAAAACCAGAAACAACGATGACATTTTTCCATCAGTATATTATGATGAACTTTACTGACAATTTTTCTTCTATGTATCCATTGGTTAACTCCGATAGAAAAATTCCCTTGGTATATATCGGTGGAATTGTAGCGAGAAAATAAAAAATAAAAAAAGTCAAATATTACAATGACATGTAACTTTTATAGATGACGTTATTGATGGAATTAACCCAACGATAATGTTCGTAAATATGTTGACAGAAAAATTCCCTCAATATATTTTGAGGGAATTATAGTGGAATTCAAAAAAGCCAAATCATACAATGACGTGGCTTTTGTACCAATAGAATGACTGATAAAATGACCAGTAGAATAATTTTGTTAGTCATTCCATTAGTAATATTTAATTTATGACTTGGCGATGAACTCTTATCTCTTCCTCCCCCTACCTTATTTGTTCGTTTTTCTTGTGTATTTTTTTCTACAACAAATAGCCACCCCTTTAATCTCAATATAATTCAGCCTTCCACAATAAATTCGACCACCACAACACTTAATTTGTCATCATCCATGTTTTGATTCAAATTTTATTGAGGATTCTCTACTATAAGTGTTGTTACTCAATTTTGGACCCCACGTGCTGGAGATGGTGTATACCCGTTTTGAACCGAGTGTAGGAGTGTACCTCATGTTTGCTAGAAAATTGACAAAAGCGAAGGAGAAATAAATATTTTTTTTCGAACCCTGTTTAAGCTGTTTTCTGCTCTCTTTATCCTTCCCCTTTACTGCTAAAATCATCAGGTTTTCTTAGATTAATCAGGAGTCTTCATAATGCTAAATTCGTTCCTTATTTATCTAGTCTTTAAGGTTGGATAAATCCCCCAGAAATTTGCACTAAAAAAAACTGGTTCTGCTGCTATCGCAATTTTTTTGTTCCAACTTAGACTCTGATTCTAACTTGGTTTCGTACGATATTTAACCATCCTAGCTATACTCTGTCACTCATGACATGTTGACCTACACCTTTATTGGGTCCTAAGGATCACTGTTCTTATGGCAGACTCTCAGTCATATTGGGATTCTCGGCGTTGTCAGTTTCTGAATCAGATCAGGAGACCCTTTTGACTAACCAAGTTACGGCCATATTCTGCTTTTCAAAATGAATTTATCTCATTTTTTTATCCTTCATGAAAGTTGCAACTCTACAAGTTTAGATGAATTTGGGGCTTTTGAATCGCTTGATTTCGATATCAGAAGCTCAAGATATTCCCATTTGAATATCTAACATGAAAGCAGAGATTTCTCCCGCGACAAGGATTTTGCCCGAGTTTTGCACTAAAGACTCTGCTTCTATTGCGATGTCGTGGTCGCATAAATTAATTACCCTAACTTCAAACACAACACACAAGATAGTATAGAGCAAGCAAGGGGTCAATCCCATGAGGAAGGTTCAAGTCAGATTTTTATGCTAGATGATAAGCAATTTGGGGGGGTTTGGACATTATCTAAGCTAAAGCAAAAGAAAAAAGAAAACAGAAAACTATTAAACAAAATTTAATAAAATCAGAAAATTATCAAGAGAACAAACCTTGGTCGCAAGCACACATCCACCTATAGAAATCAGAACTGATCATGGAAACGAAACATCAATTTATATTCTAAATATTTATCTCTTCTTAACATTGGTTAGTTAACGGATCCGCCGTATAACTAACCCTAACCATCAAACAACCACAGTGTCCGCACTAGTAATTTAATTCAATGGCAGCCTTAAGAACCAGATAAGTTGATTAATCAAGAAAACATAATTGTCCGCAGTCTATGTTTGATTTGATTGAATGTTCTCCCTAAGATTAATAATGTATATCCGCCACAATTATTAAACTCAGTTGCTTCACAAGTTCATATACCACAACTCCGGTTTTGATATCAAACTTAGCAATAGATTGTCTACAATAATAACTTAGAGTCCGCTCTAGCAATTAAAATAA
>Ga0325410_1007666_pt1 | contig 11775 bp, 8 predicted proteins | sample PopdelMetagenome_16_FD_206182 | JGI IMG/M metagenome (GOLD analysis project Ga0325410, IMG submission 206182) | Populus deltoides microbial communities from Bellville, Georgia, United States - Xylem-PdIQD-R3 | ecosystem: Host-associated > Plants > Phyllosphere > Stem > Wood/Secondary xylem... | reverse complement strand
GTTTTAGATATTAGCCAAGCATAATTACATGGCATAAAAAATACCTATTCAAATTTTTTATTAAATTATTGGAGGCCCCATCAATTAAGGTTGTTATAATTATAAGTTGACTTATAAAATTATATAACACAAGTGATTTTTGGTTTTATGAATATATATATATATATATATATATATATATATATATATATATATATATATCTTACTAATTATTTATTTCACATGTTGTCATCTGCTAGTATAAATATATATAAAAAAATACTTCAAATTAAGATTTACCTAGATTGTAATGATACTTCCAATGATACAATCAAAAAGTATAAAATTAAATTATAACTTGAATCATTTAAAAATGTAAAAGGATTGTTTGGTATTAAAGCTGTCAAAACAACAAAAGATTTTTTTAAAAAAAAACTATAGCTTGGTGGTGAGATTTTTATAAAGATGAATGTTTATAACTGTAAAGGTTTGCAATCTGAGTTCTAAACTTGACTTACGCTTCATCTAAATATAAGCGTAGATTAAATGCATTCGAGATAGTGAATTTTTTTATGTTATTATTTTTAATGTTTAAATATTTGATAAGTTTGAATGACTTATTTAGATTCATACAAAATAAAAAAATTGTTTGCACAAAAAAAAACTTGGCATCTGTAATGTGTAATATGAAATTGAATAACAACCAACTCAAAAGGCAAGCCAATGATCTTGGTGTAGTTTTGGATGACCTATCGTTCGATAATGATTTGATAATTTAGGGGAAAAATATGATATTTCATCGAACTTTTTATTTGCTTGGTGTCATTAATAGTGCAACACGAATAAAAAATGATAAAGAAGATGAAAGTGACGAAGAAAAAATTTCTAATAATACTAAAATGAATAACATGGTACTAGAGAGATGATTTGAATATCCAAATAGATGTCAAACGAAATAATTTAAAGAGTTTTGAGTTAAATAATATTGACAACATTGGTGTTGGTACTGGTAGTGACAATAATAGTCATCTAAATAATAACAATATTAGTGAATGCTTAAGGAATAACAAGGAAGATTATGGCAATGAAACTATTTTTAGTGTACATGACACACTAGCAAATTATTTATTTTGAGTTTGTTAATTGTTAGTTAATGAAAATCCATGAACATAAGTTACATGTATTGTATTTTCAAGTTACTTGAACCGTGTATTAATTTTTATTTAAACCATGCATTATTAGGTACTTAAACTATGTATGAAAAAAAAATTATCTTGTAATATTATGATTTTACGATTTGCTTTTGCAACTACAGTTTATATTGCATTTTTAGTTTCATGTCGAAAATGTATTCTTAACAACCCTACTGTCTATCTTGAATACACTATTATTTAAATTTTACATTAAATTATTAATGTCCAAACAAACTCGAATATACCCATGAATTATCTTTTATTTTTTTTCAATAAAAATCTTGCAGGTTGATATTTTTTTTATTCAGATAAGTTATTATTGTTATCATCGACTTGAATTATTAATTTGCTCCATTAATAAACTCAAGGCTTAATTGTTTTTTTATATCCCAGTTTTCAATGAATTCTAGTTTCACCGTAAAAAGAAACGAGGTATATCATGTACTATCTAGGCACGTCTTGTACATAAATGTTCGAAATTCTTGTGAGGAGAGAATTTGAGATGCCAATGTTTCTTGTGTTCGGTAGGAGTATAAAATTTGAACTAGTGTGTATCTCGCATGTCTCCAAATACTACCACTTCATTTTATAACATGGTAAGTACTTTTTAAATTGTTGTTTGTCTAAAAAAAAAAAACTAACTGTTTTTATAATATTTTTAATATGTTATATATATATATATATATTAAAAAAACATCTTTGATTTTTTTTTTTGTAATTTCGAATTGTTTTAATATTCTAATGTTAAAAATAAATTATAATTAAAAATTAATCACTACCACAATATCAAATATTGTCTAATTAAAAAATTTTACGAGACAAGAAGACATGGATTTATTACTTGGATTGTGTTTTGTATATTGATAATTTTTGTGATTATGATTTAAAAGATATACAATTATATTTTTTAACTAAAATTTCAAGAAAAGAATTTTAATGGGATATAATGTATGTTGATTAATTAAACAGTTTAAAACTAAAACACGTACCACACTAAAAAAAAACCAGTTTTGGGTTGTGTCTGGGAATGCGGTGCAAACCGTATTCCTTATAATTTTGATTTTTTTTGTTTTAAAATATTTTTTTCATGTTTGAAAATTATTTTAATATGCTGATATCAAAAATAAATTTTAAAAATTTTTAAAAAATTATTTTAATATATTTATAAGTAAAAACATTTTAAACTATAATTTCTATCACATTCCTAGTCTAGCCTTTAATATAAAATTATTTAGTGCTCAATATATTATATTGTGATGCATTGCAATTGGGCCTGTGTTTTACTTTTACAAGCAATGATATATTTTCTCATTGAGACGCTTCGCTCTTTCATCAATTCAAAACAGCACGAAAGTTGTCCATTTATTTATTATTCATTCTGAAATTAAAAGGCTTAGGTTATATGATAAGAAAAATAAAAATTCATATTTTTCAGATTTCAGGGTATAAAACTCGAGGGCTCCGACAAGAAGTTCGGAGTTTATCAAGTTCCGGCCAACATAAGAGTCGGGCTCCAATCCATTTTGATCCATAAAGAGCTTCTCAGTCGTCTCCTTACGTCGGATTATAAACTCGTTTTCTCCAAAAAAATTTACGATGTTCAATAGCCTCTCGTTATGTGCTGAACATAAAAACAGCAGTAAGTATTCATAAATTTTTTCAACAATCATTAAATTTTGAGAGAAGAACAATGAATTAACTTGCTAAAATTCTCGGAATTTTATTCTCAGTAATTGTATTTTTAACAATCATATTTATTATTGTTGTTGTTAACATGTACAATGAACAGTAGAATGTTAAGACTTTTCAATGTCAACTTTTTTGTATTTAAATATTTTGATGACTTTATTTATTTATTTATTTTCATTTCAAATCATTTTATTATTATTATTATTTGATTTCATCGCTTTAGGTCGCTAGTTTTATAAGTTAGTCATGCTGACTCAGGTAATTTTTTAATCTTTTTAAATTTTTTTCCTGACTTCATCTTTCAACACTGTATTTATTGAGAATTGAACTTTATAATTACTATTTTATTTGTTTTTTTGGACTTATCATGATTTCATGACTCCGGTCGCGAGTTTATGTTTTTTTCTATCCCTTTTTTAATTGAATATTTTTTTCAATTTCATCTTTTAACTTTTGGTTAATTGAGAATTGAAATTTATATTTTTTACTTTTTATGAAATTATCTTGGTCTCCTGACTTGAGTTTGATGGGTTAACGCCGGTTGATTCGAATAATTTTTTTCTCATTTTTATTTTATTTTTTTATCAATTTAATCATTTAATGTTGGTTTTATTAGGAATCGGACTTCATAAGTTTTATTTATTTATTTATTTTATATATGGTTATCATGGTTTTATGATCCGAGTTGCGGGTTTTGTTGTTTGATTTGAAGATTTTTGTTATTTTTTTTTAATTTTATCATTTTGATATTGGATTGAATGAAAATTGAGATTCATATTTTATTTTGGTCTGCATTCTATGAGATTATTCTGGTCTCGTGACTCGAATCCCAAGTTTAGTTGGTTGATTTATGTGTTTTTTGTGTTAATTTTTTATTTGAGATTTTTTTATTTTATTATTTAATATTAAACTATTAAAAATCATATTAATAGAACCTGAATATATTTTTTTTATATATATAAAAATTGATATAACCCAAAAAGGACAACATTCTAAGTGATTTCTAAGAGTTTATGTACGAGATGCTATTTTGATATTGTTAAATTTGGAAGCAGGGCCAGGGGATTGGACCCAGCGAGTTTAGTTTCTTGTCCATTTTTCTTGTATTTGTAGATCACCACAGTGGGTGACAGAATATTTTTTCAACAAGGATATATTTATCATTATAATCACTGTACGTGACAGAATATGTTTCTCTCGTCGTAAATTACTGTTCATTGGGACATTATAACAAACACTGATTGGAACAGTGATTTGATGTTGTTTTTTTTCTTTATATTTTCTTAGTTTATTTTTATTTTTTATTTTTATCTCTTAATATATAATTTAATTAAAATTTAATATTTATAATTTATTTTGATTTATTTTCTATAGGGTTATCTCAGTCTCGTGATTCGAGCAGGCTAACCAGGTTGACTCAAGTCTATTTTTATTGTTTTTTTCAATCTCGCCACTCAACACTAAGTTAATTAATAATTGAGTTTTATAATTTATTTTGATTTGTTTTCTAATATGTTATTTTAGTCTCATGATATGAGTTTGATATGAGTTTGATGGTTTAATCTTGATCAATTCGAGTTATTTTTTTTCATTTTTTTTTAATTTCATCTATTAAAATTAAGTTGTTTTATGTAGAGTTATCCCAACTTTAATTTTATTTTTTAATTATTTTTTAAAAAAACTTCATAGTCTTCTAAATTTATTTTTAATTGGGTTATTATGGTTCTGTGAACCAAATTATAGATTTGTTAGGTTAACTTGGATTGACCCGAATCGACTTAATATATTATCATCTTAATATTAAAAAAAAAAACCTGACTTGATTTTCAAGTAAATCAAATTATATTTTTATTAATCATTTTAAATTATTTCTAGATATAACAAATTAATTGGGCTATATCAAGTTAGTCTGTGCATGACCTTAACAGTTTCTTCACTAAAAAAATAATGTGACCAGTAACACAGGCAGTAGCCACTATTCCAGTATTACCACTAGTATGCTAGACAACGACGGGGTTTTACAGTTCATTTAATAATATAAGGTCCTGTTTTCAACGTTGCGTAGTTTTTGGCACTCAATTTTTTTTTTATATTTGATTCATAGAGTTTCAAGTATTTATGTTTCACTCTAAACTTTATTTTTATCGTGTACCGGCTCAATCCCTGTGAGTCCAGGGAGGAGTGCGGGAGTGGTCGAAAAAAGCCAGGAAAGAGAAAGCTTTGAAAATTTTTAAGAAAATAGAGTCGCAAATAAACAGATCATAAAGAATGCATAAATCAATGAAATTCGCAAGAGATAGTGGAGAAATTTGAATCTCAAAAGAATATTAAACAACCAGTTGAGTGCAGTGAAAAGAATGTATCACCTCGATTTATATGTAAATTCGGTGCGATTCTTTTTTTCATACAACAACAATTCTCCAACTTAACAACCTCGTCGGCGAACTGTCTTCATTTTCTTTATGCCTTTGCGTCGTTTATTTAAAGTCACCGGCTAGCACTTGGCATGTTGAATGGATGCCGTTGAGTTTGTTTTCTGGTAGCTTGAAACTTCGTCAAAAATAATTAAAGCTAGTTAGTGCAATTAATTCGTCGTCGTTCCTTCTTGATCCTTGCTGCAACGATAAGTAAGTCAATTAGGTGGGTCAAACTAGAGAAGTGGATAACATCTTCACCCTCCGGCCTAACTACAAGACCCCACTCCACGGCACAGTGGAGATGCAACCACCGAATTGACAGGGCCGCGGAAAGGTTACTATTTATGTGCGATATGCTCCCTGCCAAGATTTGCAACTGCGATTTTGAAATTGTAGAGTTCCCAGGTGATGTTTATTTCATCAAAAATGTTTATATGAAAATCATTTTTCAAAGAGTTTGTTTATTTTTATGAAAGTTGATTAATGAAAATATTTTTTAAATAAAGAAAAATTTATGTTAGTTTTTTTTTTAATTTTAGATAAAAAATACTTTTTAGAAGTTGTGAGAAATTAAAATAAATATCATATTATTTGTAAATTATATTAAATTTATACTCAATCTTTAAATTGATATATTTTTTATATTTTTTTTATTATTTGAAATTTAATTTTTATACAAACTTTGGTTCTCGTTTTTTTTATTTGTTTTTCTCTTATCCTTTTATTAATTAAATTTTTTTATCTGTTAGATTTAGTCTCTATTTTTTATTGTTATTTATTTTATTTAAAATAATTTATGATTTTTTTTATTTTATTATCTTTTTATTTTTTTATCTGTCACATTTTGTCTCTATTTTTTTTATTGTTATTTGTTTTGTTTGAAATAATTTATAAAATTATATTTTTTTCAATTTTATCATTCTTTAATTTTTTTTATTTATCAGATCTAGTCTCAATTCTTTTAATAAAGTTGAAAAAAAACTAGAAAAAATAAATAAAAAGTTATTTTTAATTTTATTTTTCACCAAACACTATAAAATATTTTAACTTATTTTTTTACAATACTACTAAATATTACAAAAAAATATTTATTTTTATAAATTTATTTTTCATTGAAATCACTTTCAAAGAAGCGTGACTAGTTGACTGTTATATAACTCGAAGGGGTTTGCCTAATTGTTAAAAAAAGCGTGAAATCATTGCTCGATATCCTACAATGGTGGTGGTTTTGGTATCCTATAGATGGAAAACTAATATATATATATATATTCATCTTTTAAAAAAGTAAAAAACAGGTTGAGTTCTAAAACTGTTTACAGGGAGAAATAAATGAACATAGCAGTTAGAAATACAAACCTGAAATTGAGCTCTAAACAGGCCCGTCGTCTTAAATATATTTTCCCTACTGTTGGGCCCAAAGAAGCAATGCCATCTACAAGCGAGGGCAGAGTTGACTGACTGTCTGCACCCGTGGCCAATGGCCATGGCACGCGCGTCCCTTGAACTTCTCATCTTCATCTGTCCATTTTCGTTGGATTCTATAATCAGGTGAAAAGATGCAATATAACGCAGACAGTGATGTTAGAGTATAAGAAGATCACCGCCAAGTCAAAAAGGCATTTTTTTACCGGCTATATAAAATATAATATAAATTTGGATTGCAAATCATTTTTTTAATTAGTTATATATTAATAATTATAATAAAAAAAATTAATTTATATTAAAATCTAGTGAAATGAGTCAGCAATATTTAATGAATTAGTTATCTAAATAAAATTAGAGAGATAGATAGTGTGAATCAATAAATTAATGATAAGAAAAAATAAAAAGTCTCATAACAAAAATTTTCAACACAAGAAAATCATTGAAATATAAAAAACACACATAAATCTAGTGACAACCTGGTTGTTCTCATCATAGTAAGTCTTGATAGACCCCTTTTGAGTTGCAAGCTAATGAGTTTAAATTAATAATTAACTAATATAAATTTAATGATAAAATAAACCCCTAAACAATATCTAATTCTCTATAAAAAATTCAAATTAAAAATAGTCATTTAAAATTAAATAAATAAAAAAAGTCTTCATATTAAAATTCTTCAATGTAACTTGAATCTTCTATTTTTGCATATTTTTTTGCAGATTTGAGTAATGATTTCAAACTTGTCATTCTCTTCTGATTTCAAACATGTCGTTCTCTTTCTTTTGGATGAATTATTAGGCCTATTATATATAGTTGAAAAGTTTCAGATGTCTAGTTTCTATCCTAACTTTAATTGAAGCAAAATTTAACCGGTGGCTCTAGATATATCTCATACAGTACACGAAGGTCTTGTTTGATATATTTGCAACATTAGTTTACTAATTTTAACCCTCTAAAATATTATGTTTCATAACTCCATTTGACTTGAAAATTTACTATAATATATTTTCATGTTTATAATATTTCCTTATAAAATTTCAACTTTATCTAATATACAGTTTGAAAAATATGTTTAATCTCGCAAAATCAATTAACAGATATTTTAGATTAAATTTAAACTTCACTTGATTTATATTATAAATTTAATAAATTTATAAAATCAAACTATATTTATTGAATTTACTAATTTTATTAATTTTGTATGAATTAACTCGTGATTTTAATAATTTCATGTGACTCTTAAAGTCAGCGTTTCGCGGGCTAATCCCTCCTCGTTTCCATCCATAGCCTTGTTGTCGCATGTGAACTTGACGTGGCGTAATCAGCCAGCGAGTCCGCTGGCTGGGCATGCCGCTTGCGTTTGCGTCCTGCAAGACAGAAGGAGATGATATGCGTCCTCTGACCTGTTTCTGATTTCCATGCCACGTATCAACCTCCTATCATGTATCCGTGCGTTTCTACTCCTGTAACTCACAATTTGACAGGTAACTACTGAAGGCAATCCATCTGTAGCATTTTCTTTTCCTTACGATCAACTGGTATTTTTGTACGATCGCGAGATCCTCTTGGCTTGGTAAGAAACAAGAAGATCAATTTCTTTGTATTGGATCGACAATTGAAATTTCAAGAATTTCTTTATTGCTGGGCTTGAAGCATGAATAATCCCTTTAGTAAAACACTAGTTAATGACCCTCACAACATTGCGGTCAGATAAAAAATTTGTCAAAGAGAAAAAATTATATTTAGATAATATAAAACTATATATTATTGTTATTAAACTTAATTTCATGAGTCGGTTTTAAAACTTCTTGATTATATTTTTGTTTGGGTTATTTGTAATTTGGATTATAAACCCCACTAAGTTTAACTTTGTTTTTTTTTCTTTACATTATGATATAATAACAAAAATAATAAGTTGCAAAATTGAACATCAATGAAGTATATAAATATTTATTTGAGATTACAATAACTTTATAAAAAACAAATAAAAACAAGTTATAAATACTAATTTAGAGATAATGAAATATTAAAGTATAAAGTTGAAGAAAAAATAACTAAAATCGAAGGGAAAAAAATTGAAAGACAAGATTTAAAAAAAAAAAGGAAAAAAAGGTTTTACCCTAGTTTCTCTTAGTATATAAACTAGTTCCTTAGCTTGCACTGCATTGCGGGTTTGATTAAAATTTTCTTTAACTTGAAAAAACATATAGAGTACCTGGAATTCTCTTGCTTTGTTATCAAACATGACCCAGGAAGTCAAATTTAAAGATTCTATATTTAGACTCCTTACCTGACTCAAGTTTCATGGTTTAATATGTCAAACTCTCGATTTTGATCATAGACCCTATTAGGTTTACATACTTTGTTTTTAAAAATAAATAAATAACTTTTTACTTAGCTACCCTCGTCTTGTAATAAGAGATGTCATGCTCATAATCTATATGCGTACTAACTTGAATATTTTCAACATTCATATTTATATTAGCTTTTACAATTATCAACATCACCTTGTCAATAAGATCATAATAAGAGACGTCATGCTCATAATCTATATGCGTACTAACTTGAATATTTGCAACATTCATACTTATATTAGCTTTCACAATTATCAACATCACCTCGTTAATAAGATTATAGTCAATCAGAAAGTGGTGTTGCAAAATCAATGGATTTTAACATGCGTGTGCCCCTTTCAATCTTGAAATTTCAAATGAATCATGCATCTGGCAATACCCCTATGCAAATATCATGTACATGTTGGTCCATGAATGCATTACAACTACATATAAGTTTTAGTTGAATGTTGAATTTTATATCACAGTGAATTATTGATGTGTCACTGTTTAACTATGATGGTACATTTAACCACGTTTTTAATTTTTGTCAAGCCCTGATTCATTATATGATAAGCCTGAATTCCCATTAATCAAAACTCAATCATTGTATGCATTTTGGACATGCCTACCTACACCTTCAAACCCAGGAGCATGATGTCTCGTGAATTGGTTTGGTGGCTCAGTTAACTCATTGTCCTTATCTTCACCGTCTTCTTCATCTTTCCCGTCTTCATTGACTTTATTAATGTGATGGTTGTCTTTGCCATCACATGTTTTGGGTTCCCTGTAATAATATGGAGTAGTTGTCATATCCAGTTGAGCTTTTATGTCAATAATTTACTGTGTCGACATGAGGTTATTTACATTAACATCTAAACCAGAGGGACTAGTTGCTCATAATACTTGTGTGGTTCTTTAATTGTAACTTGGCACCCGAGTGAACTCCATATCAAAGGAGTTTGTTTGTTTAAGTCTACTATTAAAGCAAAGCTTTATAATATGCAACCTGTTATTGTTAACGAACCCATCAAACTTGCGGTCAGAATCATAATGTTGAGATAACCTAATAAAATAATAAATTATAAAGCCCAAACCATAATATACCTAATGTTGAAAAATAGGATCTGAATTGAAAAAAAAAAACAAAATACCATGCAAAAATACAGTAAAAAAAAAAGATTTTACTGTACCCCTCCTCTCAACACAGCACAGAGGGAATGATATTTTGCAAGTAGTAGTATAATAAAATCCTCTCTTTTTAAATGGTATTTTACAAGGAAAGATTTTTTTTAATAGTATTTTATAAGGAGAAGTAAATAAAAATATTTATTCTTTTAGGTTTTTCTTGTTAATTTTCTTGCTCTCTTTCATCTCGGAACTTTCCCATCCAAATCACAATTTTAATGCTATTGAACTTGTGATTTTTATCTTAAATCATGAACAAATTTGCGATGAGATGATCAATGTCATCATAAAGTTGATTTTCTATCCATGACAATCATTTTTATAAAATGACATTGATCGACTACGTTGAAAAAAATCATAGCTACGTGCAATGACTATAGTAATATCGGGATTGTTCTGATCATATATAACTGCAATTACCCAACCATTTGATGATTGATGATCTATCGTTCCAATGTTTGAATTAACCTTGCTCCCAAGAAAATAATTCAAATCAATTATCCTCTAAACAATAAAAACATTGCTAAACAAAATGTTTTAAATAATAAAAAAATAACCAAGAATCAAAACACTGCATCATTTTTTATTCTCTACATCAATAAATACTGATTGATTTAATTGACACTCACGTATACATTTTTTTATGGTTATCTATAAAAGCATCATCACTTTCCATATATTTTATAAGTGAAATTCAATAAAACTTCAAGCTGAATTACTTCTGTTTATTTTTGTGTTTGAAAAACGTTTTTTTTAAAAATTATTTTTTTTAATTTTTTTATTTTAAATTGATATTTTTTTATATTTTTAGATAATTTTAATGTGCTGATTTTAAAAATAATTTTTAAAAAATAAAAAAAATATTATTTTAATATATTTTTAAATAAAAAACATTTTAAAAAGCAATCAATGCACATTCCAAAAACAAAATTATGCTTGAAAGATAGTAGTTAATCATTTTTAGACACCTTCACATCTTTCATTTTTAGATCTGTGTTTAATCTATATTACCTTCCCCTACTCCTAAAAAACAAACGAATCTGTTCACGTTCCTGAAAAAAAACGTTTTTTTCACTGTATCTTCCCCAACTGCTAAAAAAGAAGGTGTTGTTACAATGCTAATAGCACCTTAAAAATAATAAAAAAAAAAGCATGCTGCCAGCTGCATTTCTAGAAATATTCCTGCGGGTATTTAGAAATTTGGTTGTAATTATTTTTTAAATGAATTACAATAATATTTTTTAAAAATTATTTTTAATATTAATACAAATTTGAAAATATCAAAAAAATTAATTTAAAGTAAATAGAAAATAAAAAAATTAATTTTTTTCAAAACAGAAAAACAAAAATAACTTTAACTGTACATGCAGACCAAACCTATCCATGAGTAGCCGTGGCGCCCTCTTTTCCTGGACAATGCACTTATATAAAGTGCCATTCTTCTGTCGATTCTCGAAGAAAGCTTTAGAAACAGTATCATACTCTGATATCTTGCAAGACAAGTGAACCATGGCATTGCAGAAAATAAAAGCCATAAACATTGCCAGCAGCCTT
>Ga0325410_1007665_pt1 | contig 11775 bp, 9 predicted proteins | sample PopdelMetagenome_16_FD_206182 | JGI IMG/M metagenome (GOLD analysis project Ga0325410, IMG submission 206182) | Populus deltoides microbial communities from Bellville, Georgia, United States - Xylem-PdIQD-R3 | ecosystem: Host-associated > Plants > Phyllosphere > Stem > Wood/Secondary xylem... | reverse complement strand
CATTACCTGCATGTGAATATGGGTCGAGTCAAAATAACCCCACTCGACCCATTAAATGCAAGTAGAGATCTTCAATTTTATTTTAGATATAATGAATGAACAAAAACCTAAATTTATTGTTTATTGTCCTCGCAAGTCCAACATAGATATTCCAAAAATAAAAATAAGATCCAAGATCCCAAATCGTAACCTTAGATTTTCTTAGATTTTTGTAGTTCTTTATCATAAATCAATTTAGGTAAATTTAAGAAAAAAACATAATAAATACTTTTTTATAGTTAAAATCAAGTATAATGCAACTTACTAAGATGTATAAAATGATTGTTATATTTCATATGATATAAGTAGCCTTTTATTTAAAAATATATGAAAATTAGTGAGGATTTTTAATTACATAAAAATAAGATAATTTATATTTTTAATTTGACCCTCTTAATCCTACTTAGCTTACCAAAATATCATCCGCCACAGTCTTCTCTCTAACTCATCACACCTCTCCCCTAATAATAAGTTAAACTAATTAGCTAGGTACCATATTCTATATCATTGTTATAATATTATATATGCTAGTTCGGTGATGCATCATGATCATTCAAGCAAGTTTTAAAAACCTTTATATATATATATATATATATATTCCAACGAAATAATTTGGCGTCCAGACAACACTGTCTTGTTAAAGAAACACAGTTCTAGTGGACACGTGAGGCCACGATTAAACACCAATCCAACATAAACGGCAGCTCTGTACGAAGGGAGTGGTAAGAAATAATTAAGAATATTAATTAATGTGGGAGCTTTGTCTCTCTCCTGTCCACATTTTTGTGCGAGAGTCAAAGTGACAGAACAGAATTCCGACCACAACTAGTACTGTTTCTCCGACAGAGCTGCACTTGACGTTGCAGTGTGTGTGTGTAGACGGTTATGATTATGTGCTGTGTTTACAAACGGGTGGCAGCAGGTTGTTGGCTTGCTCTATCCTCTTCCTTCCTTTCTCTTAGTACAACGAAAATTCGAATCATTGCAAATCTTTGTTGTTCTTCAACAATAGTCCAACAAACTCTAGAGAAAATAGGAGGCTTCAGTTAAATAATGCGAGATCCATCCCATCAGTTTGTGAACGCACAGTACCACAATAAACCCGGTTCATGTAATAATCTAATCATATCATAATCATAAGTATAATTTATTTATAAAGCAAGACTATATCATTTTTTAATACATTAGAGCCCGTTTGTTATGCATAATTATAGTTAAATTGCTAAATAATTGATTATACATAAGTAATTGAATAACTAAAAGTATATCATCCCTGCAAGGCTGCAGCAGGGCACTGATTAGTACTATTTTAGAAAAACAGAAGCAAAAATGTGCAACAATGACGCTTAGGAGTAAAATAGGTGTTGTCATACGTGTCTTCATCTTTTGAGGGTGCTCATTTAATTGTGATTTTGTGATTTTTGAAGATCTTGAATTATTTACTTTTATTTTAATAATTATTAAGGTTATGAAAATTATCATAAAGATTCACCTAGCATTTTGAACTGTTTTTGTTTATGATTTTTTTATTTTTATTTTTTAAAAAATTAATTTTAATCTTATTTTTATTTATATTTAGATTAATACCCCTTTTCTATTTTATGTTATTTAGAAAACCTATTTGAAATTATGATTATTTTTTAATTATATATTTAATTTTTGAGGAAGTTTTTCTTATTAATCTATATTTTTTTAATCTTTTGTATAGATAAATTTTATTTTTAAAAATAAAAAGAAATTCATTTTTAAATAATATTTCTAATATATGAACCCTACATATTATTTTTTTTTATTCAATCAATTTAATATGTATGTCTATTTTTATTATTATAAATAAAAAAATTAGTTTAATTAAAAAAATTAACAAACACAAACCTAGTAAATATTATGTCTTGTAAAATTAAATATCTTGATTTTTCTAATTTTTATTTTTAATCATCGTTTATAGTTTTTTATAGTTTTTTCTTTTTTACTTACAAACATTATTTTCAATTTATTTGATTACATATATTTATAAAGTTTTTTATTTTCACTTAGAATTTTTTTAAATACAAAAGCATGTTAGAAGAGTCTATATATAATTTTTTTTTGTTGAGAAAAAAAAAATCTAACCCATGTAAAAGGCAGTTTAAATATCTAGTTTTTGTCCTATAATCCGTGTTGCCCTTCTGGATTTTCTCTACTCTTTTCCTTTCCGGCATATCCTTGGAGACAACATCTTATAAGGTTTTTAATAATTTATGTAAATTTTAGGCAGCAAAGCATTGTATCCTCGGTCAGCTGTTTAAAAATCAAGCAAGATACTGGTTCAGTTCTGGTGAAAAAAAATAGGGAGCAGCAACCCGCTCAAATTGAGTATCCTCATGGAGCTCCAATCATTTGAGACTCTAAGCTCACCGCTTTCGTCTTTACCAAAAAGAAATACAGGTATTTATATAAGAAAATCAAGAAAGAGAATTTCTTACAGGATACATGTTTGAAAAATGAAATAGAGCGGAAATGAGAGAGCGTAAGATCTTACAACTAGAGTCAGTAACTCGTCAAAAATTGTGCACGATCACTAAATAAAAACCGGATTTTTAACTCACTATTCATATAACTTCGAGAGTTCTTCAGAGAAAGCCTTCCTGATGGCCTCTCTCTTGAGCTTGAGAGCTGCAGTGACTAAGCCAGTTTCAGGAGTCCATGGATCAGAAAGCAATTTGATCTTTGCTGGGATCTCGAGCTTCTCCAGTCGTGCTGCCTTTGCTGCCTGCAAATTGCAACGATGATTAAAAATAAAGAAAAAAGTGGGCATGCAGTCTACAGCAGCTGGACCCTTTTTGTTAATCTGTTCAGAAAAAAAAAAAGGTTCCATAACTAAACGATTGTTGCAGTAGCTTCTTCGATCTCAGTTATTTTTATTTGTTTGTTTTTAGTTTAGTAATTTTATTTTTTTCCTATCAAGTACTATTAAGCTTTTCTAGTTTTCCTATTTAAAGGAATAATTTTCTATTTTTTTTCTTTTATATATATATATATATATATATAAGGAGCTATAATAGCATTTTAGTAAGTGAGATTTTAATGAATAAAAATTGAATATTTTTTGTTTATTTATATTTTGTTTTCCAGCTGCGTCTACAAGGGTGCTCCTCTCTTGTTGCTCATACAGGGGTGTTGTGGTAAAATCCTGAGCTAGCAGGCAAGACCAAGTGCTCCACCAGTCATATATTAAGACAAGATTCATAAGAACAATTTCAATGCACGTCTTGAAACTCCCACATCAGGTAACAATGATTATGCACAACAATCTGGACGATACAACCATCTAAGACCAGTTTATCTGAAAGAATAGAGACTATAATTTTCTATCTCGTGCAAAAGTTCTTATAAACGAAAAGCATGATCAGGAGTGCTTTATGAGCAAGGCAAATGTTGGTGTGATACCCAATTTCGGCAACACCCAAAAAGGATGAAACTAAAATACTGGACAGAATTTTTATTCCTGACCATTTTATGCCTCGTAGATTCAAATAAAGGCTCTACAAATGTCTTATCTCCGAACGCTTGCTTGTAGCATTTCATGAGTGTATTTTTGTATCCACTTGCTTTATTATCTGAATCGGAGAATTCAAGAGTGTTGCATAAATGTTGCTTTCCAAAATTTTCTGAGTAATTTGTGCCATAATTATTGAAATGGGCGGAGACATAAGCTAAACATTAACTGGCACCCTTTCCTAATCTGGAAATTAAAACATTATGATCAAAAGGGCATACCTTCACAAGTGATGCCTGCACTTCTTTTATTGCTTCTTCTTTCTCGCACAACTCTGCAAAACTAGTAAATGCAATTCCCCTCTTTGAAGCCCATTCTTCTAGAACAGGTTGTGCAACCACAATAAGGGCTACACAGTAACTATGAAATGGATCCGCATGCAGCATCATATTGTCAACATAGGGGCTCACAATGAGAGCAGCCTCAACCTGCAAGGAAAACATTAATCCCGACAAAAATGTGATGGAAACTAGCATTTTATGATAATATATTGATACCTTTCCTAAGGATACATATTCCCCATGTTGAAGCTTGACTATGTCCTTTCTACGGTCAATTATTTCAAGGCAACCATCAGCATGAAACTGTCCAATATCACCTGTATAAAACCACCTCATTCCTCTCTCATCAACCTTTTCAAAACAAAAAACTGGCACAGTTAAGCTTATGTTCGACTTTTTTCTTTCGGCATATAGTTAGTTCTCTAAGATAAATACTGGTATGAAACTTTGATTTGTTACCTTGTACACCTCTTTTGATTTTGCTTCATTTTTAAAGTATCCCACAGTAACATTTGGACCACCAATAACTATTTCCCCACGAGGCATTGGTGAATCGCTAATTAAATACCCACCTTCAGGCCAATCTACTAACTGAAAAAGAACAAGTTACATGATTAAAATTCACTTCATTCATTCACTGACTTAAAAAAAAGGAGATGAGATGATCAAATCAAAACCATAAGAAAAAATGGGGAAAAAAAAACCTTGCAGACAACATTGGATTACTGACAAAGCTTCATGCAAACAAGAAGGGATATTTATCTATTAATTGACAAGAACATTTTATATAAAAATATATTGCAGTTATATGAAAACCAGGATTTCAGAATAACTGTTGGAAATCATCATAGCATATCAGCCAACAACGAAAACCTAAGATCAAAACCAAAGATCCACTTATTTCTTGAGCTAGCCCCAGATGGCTAAAATCTCTGAGGACATGAGAATACAGGTGGCATACCCACAAAACCCTTGCTAAAAAGCACCCCCATCTCATGTGCTGAGGCTCATGACAAATATTTCCTACTAAGCAGATCATTGTTCATGACTTCGAAATTTCTGAACAGAACAGCATGAGCTTTCAAAATCAACCATTAATTTTTAATCATAGCTTACCTTAATATATGAGCAAGGGACTGGATTACCAACTCGACCAACAGATGTATCGTCAAACTCAGAAAATGTCCCACCAGCACAAGTCTCGGTGAGACCATAGCCTTGGCCTATTGGAGCCCTGTATGAATCCGTTGACTGTTGCTCAGTGGCAGAAAAATGGAAAACACTAGACCAAAATTTAAAGTGTGGACTTGGTAAAAAAAAGATAGCCCTGATAATGTGGTTGTGGTTGATCATTCATGTTTGTAGCAGTAATCATACTGAAAGGTGAGGATGGATTCACCTGATGATGGATCTACTAGCTAAAACATTTTTGCATTAACTTAAGAAGGCATGTTAGCATCTCGTGAACTACCATCAAAATTGAGTCTTAATGAAAATAGATAAGTTCTCTTTTCTAACTGGAAGCCCATCTTTTATATTGAAGTCTTCAAAGAAAATTGAAATAAATGACTTGGGGGCTCAAAATCCAAGCTGCCACATTGCATGAATTTGGAAAAGAAAAATGCAACTCCATGAGGGGTCATAACCATGACGCCAAGCAGTAATTATTTTCTGATGCTTTTCTGGATAATATTATAGCTCTTTCTGAATGTTATTGAAATAAACAACGATCAGGGATAGAAATATAATTTTTCAAACATTAGCATGATTATATTTGAACTCCAGTTCCATAGTTAAAATAGATCATTGACACGCAAAAATTTATTAAGGCCATACTAACCCAAGGCAAATGTTGATAAATCTTTGAGTATCACCAGAAAGAGGAGCACCTCCAGAAAGCAAAAAGCGGATGCGACCTCCCAAAATTGCCCGAACCTTTCTAAACACCAGGAAGTTCCACAGAAGCATTTCTAAGCCCCTAGCTCCAAACCAACTACCATTAATTGCAGATATTCGACGAGCATATGCAAAATCAAATAGTTTCTTGGCAATGCCACCCTTTTCATCAACCTGAAATGTCAAATATGTTTTAATAACCAAACTTGTTTTCAGACAAGATGTCATTCAAAAACATGCACGCAGTGTGCGTGCGTGCAAGCGCGCAAACGCGCTAGAGAGAGAGAGAGAGAGATGAGAACTTGTCAAGATTCCCTGACCTTCTTCCGCACACCTTCTCGAACACGATCAAGAATTGCTGGAACAGCTGCCATCACAGTTGGCCTTAAGACAGTTGCATCCCCCTTAGTTCCCCTTTTGATCTTGTTTGATGTATCGGTGAGAGTCAACGGGCTTCCATATCCTATAGCACTTCCAACACCTGCAACTAAATTCTGTAACATAGACAATGAAGTGAAGCATGTATACAGTTGTGTGTATGAATTTACATGGGGATATGAGAAGCCATGTGGCTACTCTGGTTATGTAAATCACCAACTGAATAAAAGCCCATTACCTCTGCCGCGATTTCAAGGATATGAGCCAATGGCAGGTAAGCCAGATAAACATCATTGCCTTCAAGGCCAGGAACAATTGTCCTGACAGAAGAAACTACAGCTAGGACATTACCATGTGTCATCATCACACCCTGTATAGAATGAACATAATAGAAGTAAATAACTAATTGCTAGATTCTGATATGGGGTCATATAATTATTGAAAACACCAAGAATATAGATGTGGATCGGTAATACTGACTGAAAACCCTAAACACTGTAAAAAAACAAATAAATCTATTCTATGGAAGAGCTTCTAAGTGCCGTCTTTAACATAAATTATTGTATCATGCCAACAACGCATGTCAAGAAACATAAGTACCAGCATGGGCTTAGGAACACCTAGGGAACAAATTTCCTCATTTGATGCATAAAATTGATAGATCATTGCCAGTCACTACTTTACACACAAGTCAAACATCTGGAATGTGTGCTTTAATGGAGCCTTTAAGCTTTAAGTTGGCTCCAACATCTAATCGATGTAAACAGCCAAGGAGTAAAGTAGTTTAGAGAGGAGGTTAGGAGCATGCTTAGACCCTTGGTAAAGAAGGATTCCTCACATAATCAATTCAAACATCACATACAGGTCCAAGTTACTCCTTAACAACCAACCAATGAGAAACCAACTAAGATGCAATACAGTGAAGTTGAACAAGATAAAGAGGAAGCGGAAGATGCATATCATATAACAGATGCTCCTGACCTTAGGCAGCCCAGTACTCCCACTTGTGTACATTATAACTGCAACATCTGCCGCTAGAGGTAAAACATCATCAACTGGATTTTCTCGTCCAAGTTTCTCCACGTCAGCCATTGAGACAACTCTCCAGCGACCGCTTTGCGCCACCAATGATGCACTTGATGGAATATCATCATCCATACATATCACGCGTTTCACTGTGTCAAGCTGACCACTTACTTCTACAAGTTTTTTCAGTTCTTTGTTCCCACAAATCACAGTTGTAACTTCTGTCTGAAGAGAAGAAAACTCAAAATTACAACTGAGCAATATGCAGTAAAAGGACAGGGGAAAAAAATTATACCAGCATGCTAACTGCAGTCAATCATTCAATTTCCGACCAATAACATGTTCGAACAAATAGGATTACAGAAATGTGTCGGGGCAAATGCCAATCTAGCAAATTGGAGCGTTAACTAGAGAGAGAAGGGGGGTAACCTCATTTAATGAATAGCAAAGTGCCTCCTCTCCCAAAGATGCGTAGATGGTAACCACAGAAATGTTGCGCCTAAAAGAACCCTGATACAAGATAAACCCATCAGCTACTCAGGATATTATGTGACGTGTAGGCTGGATTTTGGCCCACTGAAAGTAATACACCTGAAATATCAATTGTCAACTACATAGATGAATGTGAATGCCAAAGACTTCTGCAAGGAAATATACTTCACAAAACACAAGCTCGCTCACAGCATTTTTCATATAACATGCTCCTTGAAAAAGATATCGTATCAAGTAAAACACACAATATTCACAAAAGAAAGAGCACCTGTAAGGCCATAAACCACTCTGCTCTTGTATCAGCAAATATCGCAACACGTTCCTCGCTACTATGCCCAAGGTGAGCTAACCCAGAAGCAAAATTGCACACCTTTTCAAACACTTCCCCATAGGTCAGCCACTCATACTCTCCCAAATGAAGCTTCTCAAAAGACCTTCCATCGGCAGATACTTGAGTGTCCTTTGAGATTAATGTCCTCGTCCCAAGCAAGTATTTATCTGCATGTTTCTTGCACGCCAGCTCAAAAAGTTGAGCAAGAGTAAAGACACCTTCCCATGCAGTTTCCAAGAGGATTGGAAATCGAGAGTTGCGAATGGCATATCCTGGCTCCCCACCAACATCAACAGGCACCCCACGTTTCTTTGTATTCTTGGAATTCTGATAGAGAAGAGTGACTAGAAGAGGAACTAGGACACCTACTATGTATGGACTCATCTTTCAATTCAAATCTTTCTAAATCCTGAAAACAAACAAGACATCACTTTTCTTATTTATCTTAGTTATTACCTAATAGCCACCAGAGACATCACCATCGCCATCAGTTCATGATAATCCCATCAATCTATTTCCAGTGAAACTAAATAAAGTAGTAATTAATAGTTGCAGCAGCTCGACAAATTGAGATAGAAGGAGAAAAACAAAGGAATACTCCGCCATTACAAAGACTTGTCTTTGATTATAACAACATGGGTGGAGATGCATGAAATGACAGAAGATGATACGAATGATGTCAACATAGATATCTATATACGATAAAACAAATGCTATTAAAGACAGTATAGAAAAAATCTGATAACGTTGTACAGTGATATTGTTATTACCGGGCAGGGCTGGCTTCGTTGAATACTGTGTCTGTGGATATGGAAAAGCAAGATTTAACAATGGCAAGAGGATTTGCAATTTAAGGAGGGAGGGAGGATCGAAACGGAAGCGTTTTACAATAGTCAACTTCGTAGGTAGGAGAAGTTTTCTTGAAAGAAAAAAGGCTCGGGCGGAAAGATCAAGGGTATAGAGGTTGGAGTTTCAGGAGCACTGCGGAGCTACTGAAACTTCCGTCTTTGTTTTTGTTTTCTAGTGTTGTTGCTTTCTCTCTTTCTTTCTCTTTTTAAGCCCTACTTATTTCTTCATGGAAAGTTATTTTCTTTTCAAACTTTTTCGATGATTATTTATTTTTAGAAAAGTAAAAAAAATTAAAACATTATAAAAAATCAAAAATGTTATATTATTTAATAATTATATCAATTTTTTTATTTTTTATAATTTAATTTAATTTAATTTTTATTCTTTTTATTTATTTTTTTATTATTATTATTTTAATTAAAAATTTTAATTTATTAGATTTGGTTTTTATTGCTATTTATTTTATTTATAAAATTAATTTTATTTTTTTTAATATTTTTATCTGTCAAATTTGATTTTAATTCTTTTTATTATTATTTATTTTATTTAAATAATTTATGAAAATAAATTGTTTTCCAATTTTATTCTCCTTCTATTTTTATTTATTAAATTTAATTTTTATTTAAAAAATATTAATAAATTATTTTTCATCTTATTTTTTATGATATTATTAAATATTAAAAAATAATTTACTTTTAAATAATTTATTTTCTAAGAAAATTATTTAAAAAAAGAAGAAAAAAATTATTTTATTTTTTATTTTTTTTTTCTTTTTTTATATGATATCATACCCGGTACCAACTCAGAACACAATTGGCTGCTTACGGGCCATACATTTGGCTATTTGAGTTTGGTGATCGGCTGTTTGGGTTTGGTGAGATCAGAACCGTGCAAAAACGGGTGATGAAGAGTGGAGAGTCATGGATGTGGTGCGTGTGGCCCATATAATATCACGCACCCCTTACTTTGCCATGCCTCCCTAAATCCACCTCTTCTTCTTTCCCACCTGCAGGATTAGTTGCCGTTTCGGCATAATGAGTGTGCGTGGTAGTGTGATAGTGGTTGCTTTTTAAATAATTTTTTATATTGAAATATATATTAATAATGTTTTTTTATTTTTTAAAAATTATTTTTAACATCAGTATATCAAAACGATCCAAAAAATATAAACCGCACTTAATTTTAACAAAAAAACAAAAAAAAATTCAAAATTTAACAAAACACAGATTAAAATACATACCCAAACACTCTCGCAAGTAGAGCTTAAACTAGCGAGAGATAAATTTGTTTCAAGGATAGAAATATTTTTAAATTTAAAAAAACTGAATTTTTTTTATCGATTTCTTTCTAATTTTTAAATAAAACATAAAAAAATATTATTTTTTCATTGTGAACAGTGTCAAGTGAATAGCACTGTTCACGTAAACAGTGCCCAATAAATTAATTCATCTGAATACTGTTCATTTCAGGGCACTGTTCACTTTTGAAGTGAACAGTGCCCAGGTGAATTAAAAGTTATCAGGCACTGTTCACTATAAAATAAAATTTTTCGAAAACAAACAGATTTTTATATCGTACAGGGTCATCTGCTCCTCTCTTGTGTGGATTTGAACCATTTAACTCTCTTGTTTTATTTAAAATCAAGCCGTCCATTCGATATATGAGCCTACAGTAGAAAGCCAAGCACGCGGTTATTCTATTAACAAAATACAATTGATTTTGTTTTCGGTAACTTGATGTGATATTTTTAAAAAACTGTCATTGGTACACTTCCAAAAAAGAATATCAAGGCTATATTCAATAATAGAAAACTATTTTCCTTTTCTAATTCCAGTTTTCTTTTGCTTTTTCAGTTTTTCTTTATCAGTAGAAAAATAAAAATATTTATTTATTTATTCAGAAACAAGATTGATTTTTCTCATAAAAATAAGAAAGATTGTGCTTACAACTATAGAATATCAAGATTGAAATTTACAACAATCATCTTAATATTTCTATACACATGATAATCTAGTTATACAACATTAATTGTATTTCATTCAAATTATAGATTGTCATGAAAATCTTATATTTTTAACTTAAGAAAATAGATTTGATTTATAATAAAAATTAAATTTATGACACTAACTAAATATAAAAAAATGATTTTGATATTTTACATTGTTAAAAATGGCCCAAATGTGGTTTTATATCAAAGAAAAGAATTATTATTCATGTTTTTATTTTATTTGAAAAATAGTGAAATATTTCGACTGAAAAACCTCTAAAATGTTTTTTCAGATCACTATGATTTTAGAAAACTAAAAAACTAGTTCTACTATTTTTCTGAATGAAGAACTATTATTTTTAAATAGTAAGCTTCAGTTTTTTTTTTCCTAATTTTAATCTTAAAAAAATCAAAGTATTTCTAAACATCACTAGAAAAAAATTGTCTGCTAGCAAGAACTTAAAAGATCGAAAGCTATACTCGGTCCCCACAGTCTACGGAATTTTCCAAGGAAGGGGTCAACTTTTTTTCCGTTCGAGAAAAGAACTCTTTTCACTCCAGGTTAAGGTACAGCTTTAATTTCACGACGAGAACACAGGTGAGACAACTTATTAATGTTTGCCATGGACCACTGAGAATCAACAGAAACTTCGGTGCAACCACTTCTTTATTACCTTTCCAAATGCAACTTTGTTTTTTCCCGTGGCAGATTCTACAGAGCCTTCTCCATGCATTTCAAATTTACTGCCTTTATTCTGGAATTAATTCATGCATTTCAGAGTATAGTTTGCACTGCATGGCCCTGTTACCTAAAAGAAAAGAAAAGAAAAGTGAAAACTAGATAATGAAGAAGAATGAAGAACTGTTTTATTAATTTCACCTTAACACAGAAGTGTTTACATCAAGTATATATATACAAACGTGTGCCTAGAAAATAGGAGTTACAAGTGATTGAGTC
>Ga0325410_1007664_pt1 | contig 11776 bp, 9 predicted proteins | sample PopdelMetagenome_16_FD_206182 | JGI IMG/M metagenome (GOLD analysis project Ga0325410, IMG submission 206182) | Populus deltoides microbial communities from Bellville, Georgia, United States - Xylem-PdIQD-R3 | ecosystem: Host-associated > Plants > Phyllosphere > Stem > Wood/Secondary xylem... | reverse complement strand
GTTGAAAATCAATATCAAACACTTCAATTTACAAAAACCAACACATTATTAGCGTTCGATGTTTTATTTATTTGGATGAAACATTCTAAATTCTTTCTCCTGTCAAGAATTTATTCATGTGTAAATGTGTAAGAATTAATCCAACATATATTCAACCGTCTCAAAAGTAACTCTAGTTTAGAGATGTTGGATAATTAAGTGGGTTTGATCATCAAGGGAATGTTAAAGAAATCTTTAGCAGATACACCAGTGGAGGAGTGGATATATCATCTAAAATTCCAGCCAAACAAGGCACAATTTCGATATACAAAAACCAACACGAGAATTCTCCTCACTAAAAACAAACACAAAATGAGCTCAGACCCCATTAAATATCTTCCTTAACTAACAGTAAGTTTTAAGAAGATTTGAGGGAGACACAAAATGGCTCGGGCTTGTTCCCTTACCTTTGTTTTTTATTCCAGTAGTTTGAGCTTTCGTAACAATACCCCTTTTCTTAAGAGATTATTGTCCTATAAAATCTATGTAAAACTATAAATATACTCTTTCTTGGTGATCTTCTCGTGCATGCACAACCTGATAAACTTATATTTGTTATGGAATTGTCACCGGTGAGAATCCTCCTTGATCTTCTTCTTCTTCTTGGATCCAATCTCCTTTACCTCTCAACTTCCTCAGCATCACCCTCCTCTTCTTTCTTTGATCTATTATCCATATAATTGTCAACTTATTGCACCATCACGCCAGAATTCTCAATCTTTTCATCAAACTCTCCATTTTTAGAAGATCCATAAACCAATTAATAATAAGCAATATTCTTTTTCATTCAAAGAATCAAGCTTTACCTTGTTTTTTTCAAAACCCCCTTCTTGTCTCTCTCCAAAACTCATTTAAAAAGAAACAATTTACCTCCTTGAAAGTATTTTGATCCATTATAGTAAGTTCTTGATATAATGAGAACTAAACATTAACATTCATTTTTCTTATAGTTGGATGAACGTTTGAATGATATTCGAGAGCATTGATAGCTGGAGAATATCTTGCATTTGGAGAAGAGTCTAATTTTCAGCACGAAACATAACAAGTTTCTTTTATAACTCTGAAGGGACAGAATAACTGAAGTATATCATTTTTCAGAAATCTTATGCCCTACATTGCGAGCATGGATAACTTTGAAAAGTTCAATCATTTCCGAGCAACCTTCCTTGAAGGAAGTTGGACTTCGTTAGTCTTGATGATCGGCTTCTACTTTCTTAATAACAACATTGATTTCTCGAAGCTCATGACACATGTCTCGCATTAGTTCTTCAAATATCTTGTTGTGTTCTTCCATAGCCTTCATGTTGTTAATTTTCCACCATGCTATTTCTTTGATAAACATAGATTCTTAAAGATTGGCCGGGGATTGTTGGCTCCGATACTAATTGTTAAGCCTTAATAAATAGTGGGTTTTAAGAAGATTTGTGGAAGAGAGGTGAAGAAATTGAGAGGGACAGAGTTAACAATTTGTACAGAAAAATTGTTCAATCTTATTGCCTAATGAACATGTTATTCTTTGTAATGTTTTGTACAATTCATTCCAGCAGCTAACCACCTCGAACTGCTACTGCTTGCAAGCTTATGCTGCTAGTGACACTGCTTTGCTGCTCCAGCTTATTAATTCGGTAGTTTAAGCTTTCATAACATCAAACTGTTATTTAATCTAGTATTTTTAATAAGAAACATTAGTGAGTCCTTTCATTAAAAAAAAAAAAAACCAATATTGAATTCCTATGTTTTTATATTTTTTTTTGCAACTTAGTCCTTTATTTAATATTTTTTTTATTCTTAAATCTTACTTATCTCTAATTAATTTTTTCTATACCTTATATCATCAACTACCGAAATAAAATACAATAAAACAAGGGAAATTCAAACGTAATAAAGAACGTATCTTAAAGATACCATCCATCTATATAGGTAGTCTCAAATTTATTATTAATGACCTTTTTTATATTGATTTTACTCTTAAATTCTCAAAAATATCAATTAAGGAATTTTATTTATTTTGAAGAATTCTCATTCATATTTCCATTCAAACTGTGCCCTTTTTTTATATATAAAAAAACAATATTATTTGGTAAAAACCTTAATATTTTTTATCAAATGATTTTGACGGAGTTTTTATTGAAAAATAAAAATAGTCCAATTAATGTAAAAAATAATTTTACTAGACTACCCACAATATTTTTGCATGTATATTTGAGGATTGTAAAAAAAAAAATAAAAAAAAATAAAAGTTAGCAATCAATTCTGGTAAAGGGATTAATTCATCATTTGCGAAATTATAAGTACTAAGTTAAAAAATGTATAAAAAAAAGCGACCAATAATCTTCAAAGTTCAAACTCAGTGTGTTGTCTGCAGACTGCAGCTGTTGAGAGATTGAAGGGCAACAAGTGACTTCATCAAACCTTTGTCTGTCTGCTTGCAAGTTGGAACCTTTCCTCAAAATCAAAACATGCAACAGGTAATCAATCGAAAACCCCCTACAAAACCCTACACAGCCCCCTTTTTTTTAATTATCTTTTTTTTTGGTTTAATAAATAAGTAAATAAGAATGAGTTGAATGGTTAAAGGGTGGTGGATCTGGCAAGGAGGTGACTTGGGAGGATCAACAGAATATCAACAAATTTGGCAGATTAAACAACAGATTCCACGAGCTTGAAGACGAAATTAAGATTGCCAAGGTACCATCTTTTTTGTATATTTATATGCCTCTAATTTTACTCTGATTAACTTTTTTCATTTATATGGAGATGGGTTTTCAGAATTATTATCAAGGGCAGCTTTGGTTTTGTGTTTTCAATTGATGGGTTTGTTTTATCATTGTTTTTGGGTTAGTTGTTTTTTGTTTTGAATAAAAGGTTAATATTTTTACTGAATATTATTGGTAGATAAAAAGAGAAAAGAAAGATTGTTGATTTTGGCTAATTATAGTGGCCAGCAAATGGAGTTTGTGTTTAAAAGGGTAAATATGATTGATTTGAATATGAATTGTAAGCCCGATTTTCTGTCTTGGTGTTTTCATGTTTTAGAGTGGTGTTTGCTTGTTACAGTAGAAGGGATTATGCAAATGTCAGGTCAAAAAAATCTTGTGCTTGCAACCTAAAGTGAGCTACTTGAGCTTGTGCTGAATGTTAATGAGTGTTGGGGTTGCCTCGTTTATCTTGCAATGAATGGACTTGAATGTGTTATTTTGACTAAAGATTGTTAAGGTTGGTAAATTCTACACTGATGGATGCATGAAGGTTGTGGGTTCGGGTTTTTTTCCTCTCTCTCTTTGTGCGCTCGCGCGTGCTTTTAATGGGAATTGAAGTTAAGACTAAGCTTGTGAAGATTCTTAAGGAATTATTTGTTCTTATTTATCATATCTGAGCTTGAGTGGTTTGGTTTGTCATAGCATCGAAATATGTATTACAGGCAAGTTGTTGAATCTCTTTTGGTTCAGTTTTCTTTGATTTGTTGAGCATGCCAATGGACTGTGTTCTTAGAAAATTAAGTTGGAGCAAGCGGACTCTTGTTCTTCCAGGCCAAAACCAAAGTTAGTGAAACAGTAAAGTTAAATTCCAATCTTCCTCTTTGTTCCATAATTTATTTTAAAATCGAGGAGGGAAAGGAAGAAAAGTTGGAATAATTATTTTCTTGTTATAATTTTCTGGCTGTGCAAAAATTTTCCATCCAACATGCATTAGATTTTGTGGAAATTTTTTAAGGAAAGGTAAACTCAACATTGGAATTTAAGGTTCATTCTCTATGTTCTGATTTGCACCTTTGTAACAGATTTCTCTTCATAAACAAGCCGAGAAAATATTAAAATTTCTTGACTCTTTCCCCAACATGCCTCTTTCATTTGCTCCCTGTTTCTGAAATTAAACATAACACGCTGTCATAAGATTTAAGAAACGCTGAACTCCAGAAACTCTTCCTCAAATATTGGCTGTTCAAATACTTTACCACCAAGGTCCATCCAATCTAATATGCTTTGTGCAAAAAAAGATTATATCATTTCCCCTCGCAGATTTTTTTATCCTTTACCCATCTCCTTGACTTAATTATACATGTAGCTGTTGAAATTTATTGTAAATAAACAAAACACAAGTGCTAGCATTGTTTTTCCTTGCAGTCAAGTTGCCATTAGTAGTGCAACAGCACGGATAATAGAGAGTGAGGCCATCATTAGCAACTGGGAGAAAAGCTATCCATGTTGGCCTTGTGGGTTCCAGTTAGCCTAGTTGGTAAATTTACTTGCCATAGTCTCGAAATACCTGGAATTGAAACCCATGTAATCTGGGATGGGAGGGATTGAAGGGAGGAAATGATGTGTCTTGTTGTGTAACCCACCTTGTGGACCTAAGTTGCCCCACATCGCACCTGTTCTATAAACGCATTTGTGGATGTATAATTTCGTTTTTGTATCCTAGTCTCTTCCATTCTGAGTTTATTTACTAATACAATAGCTCCTTTTCTTCAGGAAACCAATGATAATCTGGAGGATGCAAGCAATGAGTTGATTCTTACTGATGAGGAGGTGGTTCGGTTCCAAATTGGAGAAGTCTTTGCTCATGTTCCAAAGGATGAGGTTGAGACCAGGATAGAGCAGATGAAAGAGGTGACTGGGAAGAACTTGGAAAAACTTGAGGAAGAGAAAAATTCTGTGCTTGCACAAATGACTGAGTTAAAGAAGATTTTGTATGGAAAGTTTGGGGAATCCATCAACTTGGAGGAGGATTAATGAGGTAGGTTTTTATTTTCTTTCCTTTTTCTTCCTCAGCAGCTTTCGTACTGATTTACTATGTTATCCATGGAAGAAGTCTCTTGTTCGTGGTTTTGTTGGATATTTCAGATTGCTGTGTAAGCTTCTTGAATATAGATGCTGTATTTTTCTTACTCGGATGCATCTGTTATGAAGTGATCCATTCTCCTCAAATTTTGATATTTATGTCTCCTTTATGTTAAGTTGGTTCGTATTTTGCTAGTCGTTGGGCTGCTCAAGCGTAGTACAAGTCCAACAAATTTGAAGTTCAAGAATCCTTCTAGCAACAAACTATTGACTAGGGACTTGCTAGGCAATCCGTAGGAGACTTGCAGAATCTTCCTTTACATTGCTTGATGTATGCCCATGCTTAGATTACATCCGCAACAGAAAATATTAGAAAATGCTAATCAAGCATATTGGACCGTTTGATCATAAGAACACGGCGTTTTCTTCCTATCCAAGTCACCCATTGGGGATCGGTTGATACCACTTTGTAACCTGCATTTGTGTATAGCTTTCGAGCACCCATATCATCTTCATATGCCCTGAGGGCAAGACATTCGAAACCCCATAGATGGGAGAGTACATCACAGGCTTTTAGCAATACACTTCCTATTTTCCGCCGCCTGTTATTATAAGAAATTGTTAGCCGCTGCCATAACATGAAAAAGCAGTTATTAGATGATAAGATCCCTGACGGGATTGAATGTTAGAACCTGAAACTTTTGGAAACAGCTATCCCTGATATATAAAGGTATTCATCTGCTCCCTCAAGGTGCTGTAGGACATCTTCATCTCTTAAAGCTGCGACATCCACAATGCCCACCAGTTTCCTTTCAGCTGCAGGCTCAGCGACCAAACATGCATATCTGTTAATGTTAAGATAATCATCATGTTTCTGGCGATCAATCAGCCAAAGCACCAATCTGACCTATAAAAGAAAAATTAAAGAAAGGTTTTAATTCTTTAACCACCTGCAAGGCTTGAGTGGTTCACATGCTAAAAATGGATATCACATTCTCAGGGCTTAAAATCCTTTCTTAGCAATGTTTCATCATTACAAACTTATACATATTGTTCTATGTAATTATCATTTCTTGATTCAGTGGTTTTACCTGTCTGGAGGCGAGTTCTTAAGCTTGTAAAGAAGCCCAGAGAGCACTTCAGCCTGCGCGGTACAGCAATGAACACAGCAGTTATTAAAAGGAAAATAACAATCTCTCTCTCCTTTTCTCGTACTTCTAATGATAATTAAAAGGACAGGAAAAACCTTGAAGAACTCGAAGAAAAGGTCATCAAAGAGAGCCACTGGTGTGTGAAATGCTTCAGCTTGGATTTGAGCTACTTCCTTCATCTCATCTCGATTCTCAGCTAACCTCCTTACTTTCCATTCAAACTCACTCGTCAAATACTCAAACTGCTCCTCCTTCTCTTCAATACTACTCCTATCTTCAAGAAACACTTGCTCAGTTGCTTCCGCAGCTGATGTAGTTGAAGATGTACTACAGCATTGCACAATACAACGACCACTCCAGCCCACAGGTCTTTCGATCGGTTGGCTGACTTTCTTTCTGTTGCTTACAGTTTTCCAACTTCCATGATAAAACCTGGACCCTTTACCGGCATACCAAGGTTCAGTACATAGACTGTTTGAAATCTGCAAATAGCAAAGGCGCAAATTAGCCATTTTTGTTCATTTGTGTAGAGAAAGAGAAAGCGGTCGCAAAAAGAAGGAAAAATAGAGCCATAGAGTCACGATTGGTTATAAGAGCTTGTTTGCTTGGAACCATACAAGTATATTACATGTGGAAGTACCTGAGCCAACCACGTGGCGTTTAAGATTTGCTACCAAGTGATTGGTCTTTCTATCCAGAGAGAGCCATCCTTGTCCCAATTCAGACAACTTACTACTACAACTCCCTGCACAAGCAGAATTTAATTATTAGGGTTAACTTAACTGTTAGGCTTTAAATTTAATTTTTAATAATTATAAATTTGAATTTTTTTAATTCCATTAAAAGTTTTAAATTATTATTAATTTTAAAATTTATAAAATTAATTAAAATACTCGTAAATTAATTTGAATAACTATATTCATAATAATAAAAAAATATTTATAGTAATTACTAATTAACAAGGACACCCTATTTGCCTCAGAAGCTCGAGCTACTAATCCTAAGACATTAGTGGTTAGCAATGGCTCCAACGCCCGAGTGACAACTTCGTTCTTCAAGTTTTTCGAGGTACGAGATGGGACAGGATCGAGCTAATTGGGCCCACATTCCCTCCCAGCAAACAATCATCACTGTGAGCTAAGAAATAGCTGGAGGAATATCTGCACCCACACCCCAACCTGTATCAAATATCATTCACAGCTGAAGCACCAATCAAACTGTTGCAGACTTCAAGATTACTTTGATAAAAGAGAATCCCATTGTCATATTTTATGTTACAAAAGTTGAACATGATGAAATTGTTGGGTAAATACTATATTACCTTCAAATCAACCTCAGAGCAGATAAAAACTTAAAAAGGACTGTTCTTTTCTCCCCATGCCCTTTTGTTTTCCTCAACCCAAACATGGTTGACATAAACAAAGATATTAAACTTAACTCATGAATCGACTTGACATAAAATTTAGGTTATGGGTTAGGCTCGTTCAAATTGATCCAAGTCAATCAAAGAAAATCAAACTAGATTTTTATCAAATCTTAAGTTAATCAATCAATTCTGAATTGATTTTTTTTCCACCAGCTTCAGTATCAACCTGTCAAACTGAATTTAATAACAGTGAACATAAGAGCACGTGTAAGATAGCAAAGAGAAAAGTTATCTTTTTAAGTTCTTGATGCCAACCATCATATCTCCGTATATATTACAGGAAGCCAAGGCATCCTTCCCCCCTTTAAATTTTTTTTCTCTATTTAAGTTCCAGGTTAGTCTTAACACAGAACAACTAAAGAAAGCTGACCCCTCAATTTAGCTCCAAGTGGCAGAAAATGCAATAAGGATCCACATATTTACCCCCTTTGAATTTGCCTATCCTTAGCAAATAACCTCGTAAGGATAGCAATTAGCAACTCAACATAGAAAACTTGCTTGGGATGATATGCTTTGTTCTTTAAGTTATCAAAGGGTGGAGATAGAAATGGAATAGGATGAAGCTAATTGGGCTATTTAAGTGGCCCCTCTCACGTTGTGAGCTAGAAATAGCCGGAGAATCATCATGCCCCCACGTCTCAACCTAGACCATCTCAGAAGAGGTCAACTCGAAGCCAACCTGTACCACAACATGGAATTATTACGGCGGATACAGACATGCCGACCACTTTGGGCGGGGAAGGAATTTACTAACTTTTATAAATTTGAACCTTTCAGAGGGAAAACTTGATCCGGCGGGGACCACTTTCTGCTCATCTGGATTGTAAAGTCTGTTGCAAGTGGCATGGGCTAATGCGCCTAGACCTCAGCCAAAGAACAGAACTTCTGAGCCGTGTTGCCTGCGCAAAAAGCAAAAAGAATCGATGCTTTTTATATTGCCAACTGCAGCAGTTTAAAATGTGGTTGGCCACGTTGACAAATGGGCCCTCAAACCACAGGTTCTGGTCCCTGTGGATCAAGTTGCAAGAACAAGAATCCCCTGGAAATTAGAACCGTGAAAAATAATATAGGGAAGTAAACTGGCTTTCCCTCTAGCTCAATAAAAGCATTAAAACCCAGTATTATGAGTGCTGCACTGTTGCATCACAAACCGTGGAAATGCAAGTACCAATGCATGACCCTAACAATATAACTCCTACCATAAATTACAAAAAGGTTCAATTAAATAATTCAAAAGGTTGTAAAAACGTATCAAATTCAAAAGAAGATACAGGGACTACTAATATGAAGAGGTTAAAGATGTAGTAAAGACCTGGTTATGCTACTCAAAGAGATCTTGCTCTTATAATGTTTTTGAGCAGAAGCCATGACAATCTTGCAGAATGACCAACATACAAAGAAATCAAGAAACTATCACAGCACTGCAACTGGCCACAATCAGATATAACAAGTCTAAGCAAATACTCCAATATAAGAACAAGAGACAAGAATTTTTAAGCTGGTTAATCATCTCGATGATTCACAATGTGCTAGAGGAAGAAATAGAAGTTTCCATTAACAGTAATTGAAACATACAAATCAGTAATCACACTTGAATGACTACAACAAAGTTAATTACCAAAGTATAAAAATTCTACCAGAAACACACAAAAACCACCTCCCTGTAAACGGAACCAACCAACACGTTCCCAATTTGATCTTTAACAACCAACAATGCCACACAATATTGAAGTTACAACAAATCAAAAATCTCAAACTACAAAAACCGAGTCTCTGATCCCCAATTCCACTGTTACATCCTCCACGTCTTGTACAAAAAAACCTCGATTCAGATCAAGAGCCACCAATACAATATATGCTTCAAATCAGACCAAAACTTACCAAAACCAACACTCAAATCCGAGTATAACCCATTGTGGGTCGCAAAGGCTGACTACCAACAACCGAAAGCAATCCACCTTCAATAGCACTTTCCTCATCAAGAAACAAATCCTCGGTGCCCCTAAACGCGGCATGAACTCCAACAATCACCACCCCAATAATCAAAGCAATCAAAACATTCAAACCCACATGAGTAAACACCAACGCCAATATAGTAACCAATCCAAGCACACACAAAACAACTCTGTCATCAAGACTTTTATTAAACATCACCACCGGACCATCACGTCCGAAATAAAGAAACAACCACGCCACAAATATCACAATAAACACAATCATTGAAATTGGATGCCACAAAAGACTTAAAAACAAGATTGCAAGAAATATCATTGCATAATTCACACGAAAGTAATTGACGTTGATTTTGATGCGTGAAATGGCTTCATTATAATTGTTAGGGCGAATGAAAGATGATAACTTCATAAGTTCTTGCCATGGACGGCGCGTGGCTATGAGGGTTTGAGTTGAAGTGCTGACGCGTGAGATGAATGTCAGGGTGGTTGGTGATTGTGGGGATTTTGTGGTGGTGGTTGTGGTTGCGCTGATGGTGGTGGGGATGGTGCCATAACCTGCTTGTGCTTTTCGTGACATCCTTTTGGTGGAGGGTTTTTGTTTGGATCTTGAGGACCGAAAGAAAGTTTGAAACTTTATGAGAGAAATTAAAGATGGGTTTTAATTTAGAGATAGAAAGGTGACAACTTTATGGTAAAACAGCATATTTTTTAGGGTTAGGGCCTCTGTAGAATTCTAAATTTCTGGGAAGACAATTGAGAAAGTGGAGAGAGAAAATGAATTTCCTTTCTTACAGGGAAAAAGAAATTAAGAATATCATGTTCAAAACGATGGTTTTATTTAATTACAGTTGTGACCCAATAATTAGTTTCGTGGAAGGTCCAGGATTTGAGCTTAATCCACCATCGAGCATGGACTCCAAATTTTGTGGAAATTGACAAGTTGCTTCTTCTTTTACTACTTAGTTTTCAGTTTCGTACTTTTAAGTTTTGGAAACTTACAGTTCAATTGAGTAAACATGAATAATTACTCTCCAAACTCACTTAAAAAAAAAAAATCAAATCCAAGACTCATAAAATCACTTCAAAAAATAGTTACTCCGGAGCACCGGAAAAAACCAAGCATCAAGGTGGCACTTTTTTATTCTTTGTCGTCAGCTACATAATATCGGGAAAGAGAATTTTTTTTTTTCTGGAGAAAATCAAGGAGAAGAAAATTGTCTGCAAAAGAAAGGGTAAAAGAAAATTCTGATAGTTTTGAATTTCAGCTAGAAAAAACTCGTACAACTACAAAGAAAAACCCCACCAAAATCGCATGGATTCATAACAAAACCGGAAAGAATTCAACATAAGAAATTTATGCCCCAAGTATCAGTTTGTCTGGGGATACCATTTCTACTCTTTCTTTACTTTTCGTTTTGCTTCCTCCCCCACAGTAATACAACTAATTTGATTTTGCAGCTTCTTGCAGAATATTCAGGCAAGAGAAATTCCAGCAAAGCTTTCATCAACTACTTTTCCAGTCCTTCACAGTACTAATGTATTTGCTATGGGCACACATTATGATTTTCCCTGGTCTGTACCATGAAACTTTCTCCCAGCATCAACTGCTTCCCTGAATGAAGAGGCAAGTTGCATGGTTACGAATAAATTTAACCAGATAAGTACAAACAATTATCAAATCCCAAATAGTAAAAAAATATACTGTAGAGACACCATTTGATTCACAACCGGAAGTGCTTGTATTCTATGTTCATCATACAAATTCATCCCTCCATCCCTCACTGATCACACGAAGGAGCTGAAATTTTAATTGGTTTTCAAACAGTTTTTTTCCCCGTCCTAATGCAGTTTTTGCCAAGTAATTTGCATCTCTGTAAGTTCCCGAGTTAATTTTCTCAGTTAAGGATTCAGATTCCATAAGTTGATACACTGATATCTTGACTTGAATGGAAAGAATACAGAGTTTAAAGAGTCAGAGAAGCAATGATTTGTAATGAAGCTCTTTATCACATACCTAAAGGATTTCACAAGCTCCTTATTTTCAGGGTCAAGCCTCACACCCTCGTAAAAGGAATTTGCGGCTTCTTCAAACCTCTGCAAGTAAAAGACAATCAAGAAATGCTAGACAACGTAAATCACCGTAACACCCATGGAACAAAAGGAAAAAGAAGGCATGCCTGCAACAAGCGGAGAGCTGAGCCTTCCCGATACCAAGCTTTTGACCAATCCGGTTTTAGCTCTTTACAGGCCCTTGCATCAGCTAATGCTTGGTCAGGTTGCCCCAAGCGCATCCAGCTCAGGCTTCTATTCGAAAGCACGGTAGCATTAGTGGGATCCAAATCAATTGCCTGCAAATGCACATCAACCTCTTATTCAATTAATATCCAGCAAGCTATCCAATAATGATGGTTAGTTAACACCTAG
>Ga0325410_1007663_pt1 | contig 11776 bp, 5 predicted proteins | sample PopdelMetagenome_16_FD_206182 | JGI IMG/M metagenome (GOLD analysis project Ga0325410, IMG submission 206182) | Populus deltoides microbial communities from Bellville, Georgia, United States - Xylem-PdIQD-R3 | ecosystem: Host-associated > Plants > Phyllosphere > Stem > Wood/Secondary xylem... | reverse complement strand
GTGGTGGTGGTGGTGGTGGTGGTGACCGTGACGGTGGTTGTTGCGGAGAGGGGAAATACCGGAGGATTGGGGCGTGGGATGGGATTGGTTTTGTTAGGTTTTTTATAGGTAGAAATTAGATAGATAACGATGAATTGAAATATGGAGGGAAGGGAAATGGACAAAAGGAGAGTGATTGGGTGTCCTGCGGTATATTGCAATTCGGGTGGTCCATTCATCATTACTGTCCATTATGAATTTGTCCATCTAGCATTTACGTGAAAAACTTTTGTGCACTTATGATTATCTAAGTATTGAAGAATCTATACTGATTGATTTTTTTTGTTCCGTAAAAAACCTTAGCTAGAAAGTCAGCAGCCTAATTCCCTTCACAGAACAATCCTTGGCACAAACAGCTCTGATATCTTGACATGATTGAATTTTTTATTTAAAAGAGACATGTATTGGATGAATTCTTTCTTTCTTTTTTTCATCGTATGCAACTATTAAGTGACATTTTAAAATTAAGTTTAATTTATTTTTTTTATTTTTAAATATTTTTAGATTGTATTAACATGTTAACATTAAAAATTAATTTTAAAAAATAAAAAATATATATTATTTTAATATATTTCATGGTTGAATCGATTGCTGGCTTTCCTCGCTAGAAAAGAGAAAGGATGAATATTTTTATTTTCATAAAATATTATTATTATTGTTTTGATTGTTATTTAGATTATTTTTATATTTTTTACATTAATTTATTTTTTCAATTTCATCCATTATCATTTAACTTGGTTTTTTAAAAATTTTAATTTTTATCTTAATTCTTTTGATTTTTATTTGTTTGTTTTTATCATGCTCTAATTGAAATTTATTTTTAATTCTACTCATCAACATTTTATATCAAATTATTTTTGTACTAGATTCAATCTTTATTTTCTTAACTGTCATTTCTTTTATTCTTGAGAGATTTTTTATTACATGTTTTTTTTCAATTTTATCCGTTGATATTTTATTGATTTATAACTTTGCTTTGTTGTTTTTTATGGTGTTGTTTCTGAACTCATAATTGGGGTCATGAGTTTTACAGGCTAACATAAGCTGATTCTAGTTTTTTTAGAGGTTTTTTTAAATTAATTTTTTAAGATTCATCCTTGAACATCTTATTTATCAGGAAATATTTTGTGTTTTTTATTTATTCTCAATTTCACCATTGAATATTAGATTTTTTTATAACTAAGCTTGATAATTTTATTCAATTTACTTTTGATGATATTACCTCGATGTCACAATCACGGATTTTACATGCTAAATTAGGTGGGCTTGGTTTTTTTTTTAGACATTTTTAATGTTGTCAATTTTTTTACCAGTTCATCTATTGTCATTGTATTTTTTTTATTTGTGTTATTAAAATCAAACAAACTTATTAAAACCAGTTGAGTTAATAATTAAAGTTTCAAATTTTTTTAGTGTCTTTTCAAATCCTTGTATCATCCTAAATTTTATTTTATATGTTTTATAAAAAATTAGGTCGGCCTGAGTGTAGTGTGAGCTTCTCTGTCTATCCAAAACATGTTTGATATTATAATAATAATTGATTTTTAAAATATTTTTTATTTTAAAATTTATTAAAATAATATTTTTATTTTATTTTTTAACAATAAAATATCAACTCACTTCAAGAACATCAAGACATGATTCTCATGTAAAACCAAGAGGATGCTAGGATAAACTATTAAAGCCGGTCACGTAAAGCGAGACAGCCAGCAACTCACGCAACACGGCAATAGTGCGTTCTGACCAGGAGCCCTCTCCATTGTCGTTTTGCTTCTGTTCTTGTCCACGAGGCAATCGTTAATTAAAGGGTGTCCACGTAGTTTAATTAACCGGAAACTAATCCTGACAAGTCTTTAATCATTAATTTCAAAACAGGGATTCTAATTAAAAAAATAAAATAAACTATAGCCAGGAGAAAAAAACTGAAACTTCATTAATACTTCTCCGCTGAAAAAACTAAAAAAAATTAATTTTTCAACTTTTCATTTTTTATAATGAATTTGAAGAACACATCTTAGACACTCTTTACCTTTTTATACGAGTTTCCACTCCTTTTCAAATAAAAAAGTATAAATAATACATTTTTATACATAAATGTTCTGTAACTATGCAAAACATTAAAACCATTTTTTACATTTTCATATTCAATTGGTAGCATAAATTTATTTTCTTGTAAAAAAATTTAATACAAAGATTTATTTTTTCAGGTCAAGAAGTATAATTTTGTTTGGTATTTAAAAAAATTAAATTAGTATTTTATAATAATTAGATTACTGCTGATTAAAAAAATATCAAAATTACTGTTATGAATTGTAATTTTGATTTTTATATTAAAAATAGTTACAATCCTAGTACAATTTTTGTTTTGCTACAATATTTCCAAACATATTTTTTTTTAAAATTATCTCTGTCGAATTTTTTTTAATACTGAGCTGGTTGAGAATTAAACTTTAATTTTCCCCACATGTTTTTTTTTCATTTTTTTGCTTTTTTTCCCCCAAAATTATCTCTTTTTTTTAATTTTTTGTGTTTTTTTTGGAATTGTTTTTGTTAATTTTATTTTTTCAATATGGAGCTGGTTGAAAATTTAATTTTGTAGTTTTTTTCTTTAAAACACCTACATGATTTTTGTTTTGCTATAGTATTTCTCCACATGTTTTTTTTTAAAATTTATTTGTTTATTTTATTTTCTAAATATTAATCTGATTAAGAATTTAGATTGTAGTTTTTTTATTGAAAACATTATAAATTGTAATAGTTTTTCTATGCATAATATTTTTTATTTTTTTTATAAATTTATAACAACACACAAACATGTCAGAAGTCCACAACATCACGCGGATATAACATCTAGAATATATTTCATACGTGTGCGATCACATGAATAAAATATGCAATTGGAATTACTGCACGTCCTCTTTATATGTTTATTCGAGTTAATACAACTCACACGGGAGAAATAGAGGGAGGTCCCTTGTACAAAAAGAAGAACTTCATGACGAGGATGATAACCTAAAAGAAATAGAAATCCAAGCCTAATCTACCTGGGACCCACCTAAGGAGCACTACTTACAAAATTCATGCCTTGACAGATCGTAAAGTGACCCTATAAATTTATTTAGAAATGAACCATCAGAGAGAGAGAGAGAGAGAGAGAGAGAGATTGGCCTCTGCTGTCTCGGAGACTGGCTTGCTATCTATTCACTGTTGTCCCCAGAAGATCGAATAGCCTTCATCTCATCACGCGTACATAAATTGACAGCCATCATAGCCTGCGAAGGATATAAAAAAGAAGACTAATTACAATGAAAAGACAAATATTAATAACAATAATAATGAAAGGTCCGATGTCGTGATAAGCAGCACAAATTAAAAGTATATTGGTGTGTGATTTAAGGGAATTACTAGGATCAACGGTGACTAGCATGGCAGTGCCTCCAAAGGAACAAGTGCCACCAGCAACTTTGGTCCTCTGCCAGTAACTATTGAAGGCATAGGAAGCATGTGCAAACAATGTGTTGGGCTCAAAGCATGACCCGCTCGGTTGAATCGAGTCACAATCTGCCCCAGACCCACAAGCGTAGTTCATTGCTTCTTGAATGATTGGATCGGGCACCGAAGGCTTGGCAACACACCATAAGGCTGTGTACGGGCTTGTTCTTGGAGATGGTGGCCCTGTCGGAGGTGGATACACAACAGGTGGGTGAAAAATCCGCGGGCTTGGAACAAATCCAGTTGGAGATGGCACAAAAATGGGCGGGCTAGGGATATAGCTTGGTGGGCTAGGCTCGTAATAGGGGGGACCAGGTTCAGCTTCTGGTGGGCTTGGAACATAGATGGTCGGGCTAGGCACTGATTCCGGCGTGCCTGGGATGGTACCTGGCGGACTTGGGACGGCAACTTCTGGTGTTCCCGGAATGTTGACGGGTGGGCCAGGCACAACTTCTGGCGTGCTTGGAGTGACACCAGGTGGACTAGGTACTATTTCGGGTGGATTGGGAATCGGGGTAAATTCGGGCGGGCTTGGTACCACACCAGTTGGGCTTGGAGGTGGGTTTAGGATGGGAAGAGCCGGTGGTAGATAAGAGAAGGGTGGTGGAGATGAAGATGGCACGTATCCTGCTGGAGTTGGAATTGTCGTGGAAGGGGGTTGTGGGGTGTTTGGAGGATAAATGCAGAATGGAGGGGCATTATCGGGCAATGAAATTGGTCCTAATGAATCATAAGGTGGCAAGGTAAATGGTGAGCTCACATAGGGACCAGCATTCGATGAATCCATCGTTTCCTTTTGCAGTAGTAACGAAGCCAAGTCAAAGTGCTCTGTCACTTTTAATTTCTTTGCATGTCTGTTTACTGAGCTTCTTTCATGCACTGGACCTTTAAATAAGCGCACTGATCTTCTTGCATCTGCTCAAAGGTTATAAAAATAGAGCTGTCACCTATCAGTATCCATATCCAATTGCTTCTTATATGCTTAGAGATGGTGCCTACTGAATCTCGGCTATGCAATGGACCCTATGCGATCTATTCACCGTATGAAATGGAAAATGACTTGGGATAGTCAGCAGAAAAAGATAGAAATAAATTCCAGCACTCGTAATACTATATATATAGTACTTCTATTCTTTCCATCCTTCTTGATCATGGATATGTATTATATATTAGGTAGTTATCAAAACTTGATAGCAGAGCCCACAGCAGTAGCAATTCCAATTTCACAATCTACATGCTATATAAGATGGTAAATTAGCTATTAACCTGAAACAAAACGGAGCACTAATCTGTAACTTGAAACAAATTAATGCAGGCCAGAGTGACGTGACTAATAATTAATGGGTGCAAGGACTTGAGTGAGTGAGCTTACTGCAAAGAGTGAATGGGGTAGCTGCAATCGTCAAACAGAGCAGTAGAATGCAAACTCTCTTGCAACCTTTGCTTATTTCCATTCCTTTCGAGCAAACCAAAGCTTCCAAGGTGAAATTAAGCTCTTATGCTCAGACTCCACGCCCTTCGAAGAATACGAGATAACACCAGCCATTTGCTTATATATACATCAGAGGGTCACGGCACCCTTGGACGGTCCTAGAATGGCTCAAAGTAAGGCCGTGAGGGACAGGTGGATGCGTTGGCCATAAAGATTGATTCTTTAGCAGCTTCACTTTGCTACACAGCCTGCTTTGCTTAGAGTGGTGTATGTGAAGAAATGCTAAAGAAGTTTAAAAGGTGTGATAGAAGGTATATTTTATAGGGAGTTGTTCCCTGGATGTGCTCACTGATAATCTCTCTCTTCATTTTTTATGGGGTGCCTATGTATCATGGCATATATGCTTGCTTGACATTGAAAAAAATGAAAGTGTTGATTTTTGCCTGCCTTTTGTCTTGCTTGCTTTCTACTCAAAGCTCTCTCATGCTCGAGGCAGAGGCACCCTTTTGTCCCTTGAACGATTTCGAATCATTCGTGGCGTAATTGGGCTCTAGGATTGATAAAACAGTACCTCCAATTCCATGCAAATTTATTTCTGATCGTGGTATTTATTTTCATCATGCAAAAAAAAAAAAAAAAAAAACAGTGTATCTTTGAAAGATGCAATGCATTTTCGTTGTGAACTCTATGGATGAGTATGGACTCTCGACATGCAAGTGATATCTTCGACAATTAAAGAGCTCGCAATTGCGTGGCTTGTGTTTGTGTTGGTTCCTTAATTTCCCACTAATCATGTCAAAAGTATGTCATTTTTTAATTATGTCAATTCGAATCACACTAAATCAGTAATATTATTTTTAATATTAAAACCTAAATTTTAATATTTTTAACCTAAAATAATAATAAAAATATTTCATCAACCTTCAAAAACTCATTCTCAATCATAAAATATATTTTAATTGATCTAAAAACTCAAAATTAAAATAAAATTTTCAAATTCAATTTACTTTTTTTTCACATCAAGATGTTGTAATTTAAGACTTTTCTCTCTCCTCTTTTTTTCAATGACTACCTCTCATCTCAAAAACATCATAGATTAAAATATAAAAAAATAAAGTTTTATAATTAAAAAGTAAACTTGGACTAGAGTACTGTAAAAAGACATGTCTCTTGAACAATAAAAATAAAAATAAAATATTCTTTTTTCTTTTCTTTTTTTATGTTAAAAATGAAAAATTTAATTATGTTAATTTTAGTCCATGTTATTTGAGTTTTTTTTTTTTTAACTAAACCCTACAATTGTATTTTGAAATAGCAGTATTTAATTTAATTCATAAACAATCTTTTTTATATGGCGCATGTGAGAGCTAGCATGTTAATCAAAACAAACTTTAAAATATAAAAGTGTATGGACATAACTTGTGAAGATTAAAGAAAAAATAAATAAAGTTTAACAATAAAAGTGCAAAAACAAAAATAAAAATTCAAGGACAAAAAAGAAAAAAAAAAAAGAACCATACACATCGAGGTTAACAAGCAAATGTTTCTTCATGAACAACAAACACACATTATTTTTCCATTTTTTTAAGGGGTTTTTTTAAATATTTATAGATTTTATATTTTCAGATAAGGTGAGCAAAAAAACTAAAAACTCAATCAAATTAGAAAAAAATAATTGAAAAAACAGAACCATAAAAAAACGACTAAACCGATTAGAATATTTTAAAAAATATTCGATTCGGTTTCAGTTTCATAAGCCTGAAACTGAAAAATCAAACTAAACCAAACAAAAAAAAATCGAACAAAAAAAACCAAATTAAATCAAAACCAAACCCATTAGAAAGTAAAAAAAAATAATATAGTTTTTTATTTTTAATATAAAATAACCAAAGCAATACCGGTTGGTTTGAACCGATTTTGGTTTTATTTTTTATATTTTACAAAATTTCAGTTTGATTGTTTTTATAGGTAAAAACCGAACTGAACAAAAAATAATCACCCCTATTTCCAGGTATTTTTTTTATGTTTTAAAATAATTTAGATGGGCATGGTAGAACATACTTCTAATTATATGTTTTAATGTTGCATTTTTTAAAAAGATAAATTTTTTATTTCAATGTTGCATTTTTTCATCTTCCTAAAAGAAATTTCTCATCTTTCAAAATCTAAAAATATTAAAAAATAAATAAAATTTATAATAACATCAAATCACACGTTAATTATAAAAATTTAAAGATTATTTTTAAATAATGATGTTAATTATTAAAAAAAAATCATCCAACACATTAAATTAATATAACCTACATTTGGTTTTCACATTAAATTAATATCTTACCTTGTAGTAGTGGCACACTCCAATTGGTGTAATCTTTAATATTTTATTTTAAGTTTTATAAGTAAATTACTAAATCATTTATTGGTCATGTTAAAGACCGTAGCTTTGTGAGGAATTGCTGCACTGGAGAGTACAGTGAAGCTGGGCCTGGTGATTGGGCTGAGGATATTGAATATTTAGTGTTATGATCACTGATTGTGTCCGTGAAATAGCTAGCAGGAGTGTTACACGTGGCTGTAATCAGCAGTATAAGCTTTGCAGTGGAAAAGGTGGGAATCCAGTTCAGGTAGAGTTTGTTGATTCGTTAGCAGTTTAGTAGGTAGCAGTTAGTACTTAGTAGGCGGTTAAGCAGGAGGTTGTTATGATTATGTTTTTTTATTTTATTTTATTTTATTTTATCATTTAGTGTTATGATCATGTTTTATTTTTATTTTTGCATCCCACCGATATCACAAAGATATTTAAAAATTTAATTTGTGAAAAAAACATAATTTTAACATTTTATTTTTAGACAAGAAATGTTTTATTTAAAGAGTCGTTACTTAATATTGTGATAACTAGAAATCCTAATTGATCAATATAAATTTTATGATATGGGACTGATTATATATGAAAAAAGATATTATCAACCCTTAAGTATCCTACATGAGGTAGGCTGCATTACTGATTTTGGATTATGCTACCGATGGTCTGCTTGTAATATTTCTGACTCTAGCGCAGTGAATATTCGAATATGAATACTTTCCACTCTAGCGTTGGTAAATATTACGTAAGAAAAAAAATGGTATTCCTGACTCTAAAATTTAAATTTAAAACAAAGAATATATTTTTATATTTTTTTGTTATTTTTTATATATAAAAAAAAGATTCACATTTTACAGTAAAAATCTACAAATGAATTATATAGTGAAATCATAAAAAAAATGTCAGGACACATAAATAAATTCAGAAAGATCCATGAATTTTTTTGGAATCTTATGATATAAAAAAGAAGTTTGTTTGACCAAATATCAAAACAAAAAGGAATAAAATAAAAAGGATTGGCATAAGGATGTGTTTTGCCAAACACACTCTTGGCCCAAAATAAATTGAGCAGGCTGGGTCTGAGGCACAGGCCCAGCCCGGCCTCAACTTTTTTTTTTTTTTGATGGGATCCAGTCTTTGTTCTATGAGATGGTTCGTGATTCAAGTAAGATTGCAACTTCATTCGGTGCATCTAACAGGGTGCTTAAGTATTTTGATAAAACAGAAAGGTTGGAGGTGTCATTTTGTTTTTTCAAGAAGGCTCAGGATTCCGGCAGTAAAATTGATAGAGAGACATATAATATACAAGGCATTTGAGATATATGAGAGCATGGAAGCAGCAAAGTAATCATTGGATGGCTCAACTTATGAGCTGATGAAACCAAGCTTGGCAAAATCAGGTCATCTGGATGCTGCTTTTAAGCTTTTCTAAGAGATGAAAGAAATGAACTTTTGTCCAAGCCCTAGCGTTTTTTTCCTCGCTCGTTGATTCAATGGGGAAAGCAGGGAGGTTGGAGACATCGATGAAGGTTTGCATGGAAATGCAAGGCTTAGGGCTCAAACCATCTGTTATCATGCGTGTTTCCTTGATTGAGTCCTACACCAAGGCTGGGAAATTAGATACTGCTCGCAGACTTTGGGATGAGATGAAGATAGCTGACTTTAAGCCTAACTTTGGGTTGTATACATTAATAATTGAATCCCGTGCAAAGTCAGGGAAGCTTGATTTGCAATGTCCATCTTTCGAGACATGGAAAGGGCTGGATTTCTACCCACCCCGTCTACCTGTTCATCTCTTCTTGAAATGCATTCTGCCTCTGGACAATTGATGCTGCTATGAAGCTGTACAACTCGATGACCAATGCAGGTTTGAGTACATATACTGCCCTTTTGGCTCTCTTGGCTCATAAGAAGCTTGTGGATGTGGCTGCCAAAATTTTACTTGAGATGAAGGCTATGGGATAATCTGTTGATGTGAGTGCCAGTGATGTTTTTATTTTTTTACATTAAGGAGGTTCTGTTGATCTTGCGTTGAGGTGGCTGCGTTTCATGAGTTCATCAGGGATAAGGACGAAAATTTTTATAACCAGGCAGTTATTTGAGTCTTGCATGAAAAATGGTTTATATTGATCATCCAAGCCTCTCCTAGAGACTTGTGTGAACTCTGCTGCAAAAGTGGATCTCATACTTTACACATCAATTCTTCCCTATCTTGTCCAATGCCAAGAAGAGCAGAATGAGAGGCATTCGTTGGCAATCCTTAGTGCTACCAGATACAAGGCACATGCTTTTATGTGTGGGCTCTTCATTGGCCCATAACAGAGGAAACAACCAGTTTTATCCTTTGTGAGGGAGCTTTTTCAGTTCAGGGATTATGAGTTGGAAAAGGGTGATGCGAAGTATTCTGTGAATGTTCTGCTCAATTACCTTTTTTTCTCATGGAGCAGATAAATCGAGCCCGATGTGTTTGGAAGGTTGCGTATGAGAATCAGCTTTTTCCAAAGGCTGTTATTTTTTATCAGCATGTTGCCTGGTCCCTTGATGCTAGGAACTTGTCCATAGGAGCTGCTCTTATAGCAGATGCGCATACTCTCCATAGGCTCAGAAAGCGCATGTTGTACTATGGCGTCGTACCAAGACAGATCAAATTGGTTACAGGACCAACTCTAAGGATTGTGGTTGCACAGATGTTGAGCTCCGTAGAATCCCTATTTGAAGTTAGCAAGGTGGTTCTAACTTCCAAGGGCCCCTGGGGACTTTGTTATGGTGTGGTTTAAGAAACCAATTGTTCAGCAATTTCTTTTGAACGAGATTCCCTCAAGGACAGACATACTAATGCACAAGCTAAACATTCTTTTTCCTACTTCTGCACCTGAAATTAGATCATCGACCCCTCCCAAATCACTCATTTCAGCAAATGCTGTGTAATTATCTATGACATTGGAGATCCTTTCCAGCTGATGTACTTGCATATATGAAACGAATTGTAAGTGACTATGAACTGAGATATGGCCTTAGATGCTCGGTTTTGCTATCTAGGTCTGTCAAGTTACTTCGCAACTGATAGCTTGGATTATTATCCAAAGCCAAAAAATTAATTGAGAATTAGCACATTCTAGTTCTCCTTCTTGTTGTGGCCATTTGATTGTTGGATATCTTTAGCACTTTATTTATGAAATAAACACACAGAGTTTTGTTGTACAGTTCTTGTATTGCATATAATGAAGCTTCATGTACTTGTCAGTTACTATTGGAGAAATGCTATCTATCCCTTTCCACTAACAGATGATCAGACGAGCAGGGCACTCCTTGTAAGGTTCTAACATTACGAATAATGATTCTTTTGGGGCCAATATATAGTATTTGCATATTTTACAACAAAATAAGTATACAATACTGACGTTAAAAGCCATCGAGTTCAACGAGATTCCCACTTAGTTAGACAGCAAGAACTGCATTTGTTCTCGATAACAAGTGACTAGAACTTGTATGGTGACAGAATCTATGCCGGTGTCGGTTATATAATCATATCACAATTGCGACAGTGACGAAGTTGTGGGTTATGTTTTTTTAAAGCTGGTAATGGATTGAGACGTTGAAGATAGATAGTTGTACTGGATTAGTGCAGAGATATTATGATAACCTGCAAAACAAGTTTCAGCTGTAGGACTAGTAATGGAGCCTAAGAGTGGGTGGAGTGATTTGGGGCCAGCCATCTCCTTTCCAACCTTTCGGTATCTTCAGGTCTTGTTTTCATCTAAGACGGGTCGTTTTCCGAATGTGTTGACTTATTAGGCTTAGTGGAGATCTCGTATTTATTTTGAAGACCAATTGGTTGTGGGTTATGTGGGTTTTTTAGAGATCATGCCATCCCGCTCGAGTCCTCTACCGTGTCATACATCATGCCCGACCCAAACAGATGTTGTTTTCACTCGTGCTTTGGACCTCGGGTTCATCCCATGGCTCATTGGTCGACTTGGGCTTTGCCTTGTGTTTTGTATCCTGGGACGGGTGTTTTAGATATAAATCCCAGACCCAGAGACAACTTTCCAAATCTAGAAAAAAGTTGAGGGAAATTTGATTCTGCCGAAGAAATGGTAAGAGCTCACTAGTTATTGCAAGGCGACATATTCCTAGACTGTGCATACACGAGTTTCCGTATGAACAAGAGTTGCAACAACAATTGGCAATCGAAGATAGAACTTATTATCACGTTCAATTTGCCAAATAAACAGCAAACAGCAGAGATTTCCATGGAAAATGAGGTCGAGGGTACGGGACAAATCTCAAGTTCTTTCAGCCTTCTGTAATATTTGTTTTTTGTGAGTTGAGGACAGGAAAGGGCATAATATTTTTTTTTTATTCCCTATCATCTAATTTAGTTGGAATCGAGACGATTAGATTTGGACATTCATTAAATCATCAATCGGTCCAAAGAAATTTTGGCCTTATTT
>Ga0325410_1007658_pt1 | contig 11777 bp, 10 predicted proteins | sample PopdelMetagenome_16_FD_206182 | JGI IMG/M metagenome (GOLD analysis project Ga0325410, IMG submission 206182) | Populus deltoides microbial communities from Bellville, Georgia, United States - Xylem-PdIQD-R3 | ecosystem: Host-associated > Plants > Phyllosphere > Stem > Wood/Secondary xylem... | reverse complement strand
GTCATGAAGGGAGGGTCATGGAACTTGAAGTGTGTGATGATCTACCAAGAAAAATACCACTGCTTTGAAATCCTCTTTAAGTATTAAAAAGAATAATGATAGTATTAGTGATGATGATGAAGATATTTTGCATTGATAACCTGGCAATTTACCGAGTTCTTGAAGAAGAAGAAGAAAAGGAACAAGAAGTATGGGAATAGAAAAGACTTAAAAGAAGAATTCAAAGAAGAAAGAAGTGAGAAGGGCGACCGAAGCAAAAGGGATGCTATGATTTGCTTTAAGATTAAGAGATCGAGTCATGTTAAGTGTCATCAACACATTACCAAGAAGAAGTGGAAGAATGATACGAAGAAGAAATTTGAAAAAAAGGCAATAAAAGCTACCACTTCGGATGATAAAGATTGCAGCTCTATCACTTCTAATGATGATGATAGTTCAGACTTGGAGAAGCTGGAAGATCGTGGCTTGATAGATGAATTTGAGGAGGAAAGCTCACTTAAGGAGTTGATGACTATGATGGGGGGAGTAACTCCACTAACGACAACAAGGCAATAGATTTAGATGGGAGCAACGCACCGATTGCTAGATTAGAGTCCATTTATATGGTATTTGCATTTGCTTGTTTTGAAAGTTCTAAGCTCATTCAGATAGAGGTTAAAATTGTATTCTAAACGATTTTATCATGGAGGAAGTTCATGTCAAGCAACCTTCCAGTTTTGAAATCCATTCTTTTCCAAATCATGCTTTCATATTTAATAAGGCTTTATACAAATCTTAAACTAGTTCTTTGAGTTTGGTATGAATTTCCCGGCATCCTTTAGGCCACTGCATTTAGATGATTTGAGCAAAATAAAGATTTCGGCTATTCACCGCAAAGCGTAGCATAGGCTTGGAAAAGTACGAGGGATTATACAGATGCAGCAAAATCTGAGGAAAGAATAAGAATGGGAACATCACTTGACAACTCTGCTGCTTATGTAAGGTGTCTGAACTGATCTCAACAGCAGGATGCCCTTGTGACTGACGAGGAAGTGAGGATGGACTGAAGCTGTTTAGTAATCAAAAGAAAAATGAGGGCTCGCAGTCAGCAACTGTTTAGCATTGACTAGAATCCCTTCTAGTCCTGGTACATAAAAATGAAGAAAAATATTTGACCACAGAAACAAATTCACTTATCACATCCAGGCTTAAGATAGGACAACCTGTGGTTTGTTTTCCTCGTAGTGTTCTAAGAGTGAAATGGGGGCAATGAGCCTCCTATAGTTTTCTCGTGGCATTGAATTGGGTGGTGATGCTTGAAGAGAGCAACTGATAACATCACAGCGAAAGTTTAGAGCTAGAGCTAAGGGATGGTGATGTGGCTACTGAATAAAAAACATAACACAGAAAGTTTAGAGCTAGAACAGATGGTGAATGTCCCAAAGAGCAAACCGTTGTTGGCGATATCATACGAGGTTGTATTAGTTCATCCGTAGGTACCAAAGCTTCTTAGCAACCTCTGAGTCAAGAGTTAATTTTTGAAGGTAAGAAAGATAAAATGACACAGGAAAATGTACAGAGGTCATTTACGAAAACAGAGCCGAGTCACCAACTAACTGGTTTCTTATTAACTAAACTTCAAAACGAAAAAGTTACCACCCTCTTCTTCTTTCAAAATCTCCAGAAGATCTGTCAGCTCCCTGCTTCAGTAGACAGCGAGAAAGGCTGAAATCAAGTAAAAAAAAGTATATATACAACGAGGAAAATACAGTATCTATATGTAAGACCTAAAAAAGAGAGGACAAAGTCTCAGATTGCATAGAGTTTCTTATAGTCATTTTCCAAAATCTCTGATTCTTCCATGAATGACAATGTCTCTGACCGCGATCTGCTTATTGATGACCTCCGTATGCTCCGTAATCTGGAAGTCTCAATTCTCTGTGCAATTACCCAATAACTCATCGTCCCAATTGTTGTTACCATGATCACTGTCCCTATGGCTGTTACACTATGTGCCAGCCACCTCTGATGATCTCCCACAACAACATATGACAGTGCAAGAAATGCAACTGAAATCAGCACACAGGCCAGCCACATTAGCTTGTTGATCACTGACATTAGTTGTTTTTTTGCCTTTCTCTCTATAACTACAATAGAGGTTTGAACAACCACTACAGCCAATGATATAAAGAGAGCAATTGAGTCAAATATGATGAAAATCATGAACTCAGGTTTGGCAGCGATTTTTGCTTCTCCAGCAGATTGTCCAGGAGCGAGATTACCTGGGTCATCAACAAACTGGCCAGGGAGTTGGAAGATGGCAGCAAACGCAACAGTGGCAATAAGGACTGCTACAACTGTGGTTGAGTTAATTGCATTGTTGAGACCTTCCGTGTGCACTTTGTTGAGCCTCTTTGCTATACCTTGAACACGTTTTCGTGTTAGCCGTGTGGTCTCGAGCTGGTTGTGAACCTCATGCTTTATGTCGCTCACAGTTTGCTTTAGTTCTCGGTTGGCTGTGTTAGTTGTACTTGGCTTCATGGATTTGGCAGATAAGACTCCATGCTCTTGTAATACGGAGGCGATTCCTGAGTGCCCAGTTTTCTCAGCAGTATCAAAAGCAGTTTCTCTGGATCTGTTAACAATTGTTTTGTCAATTCCCTTTTGGTCAAGCAGCTTCCTAACAATCTGCAAATAGCAGCAGCGCCAACGTCATAAGCTTCCCAACTCTGTAAAGAGGATAGGATCCTTTGGCAACTTTGGTAGATGACGATGACTTCTGCTCTAAATATAGATTCAATAACATCACAAAAAGGCTGATTCATTTGTATTGCTGAAGATACTGACTATATTAGGTCTGGAACATAGATACTGGTACTAAATAAAGTAAAACATTGTTCTAAATTTGAGACGTAGCTAAAAGCCAAAGAACCGAAGAAACTATTCCCTCGGAAAGATAGAAGAGCCTTTTTCTATGTCGCTATAAATCAATCTCAATTTCTCCTCGAACAGACCAGGAGCTTCAGTTCACATTTGGTAACCAAAGCAACAGGAAAAGAAAAGCTTCATACTATTAAAAGGAATGGAAAGTAAATTAGAATACCTGATCTCTACCCTTACGGCTAGCAATATGCAAAGCACTGTTGCCTTTATTGTCAACCATGTTCATCAAACTAGGATCTGACATGATCAGCTCCTCCACAAGCTCCACGTTCTGCCCTTTAACTGCCATATGGAGAGCCGTCTGGCCTTTCTTATCAATCTTATTCGCAAGTCCAGGTTCTTTACTCAAAAGGGCTTTCAAAATCTCTAAATGCCCATTCCTTGCCACTGAATGCAAGGCAGTTTTACCATTACTTTTAGCTATCAAAGCAAGGCCACTACACTTCTCTAACAGGAAATTCACTACTTCAACATGCCCTTGTGATGCAGCCGAGTGCAGAGCTGTAGTATTTGACGAATCAAAGGTCAATGAAAGATCAGGATTGACCTCCATAAGAACTTCCACAATTTCTGCATTACAGTAATAGAGCACACAATTAATCCAACGTTAATCCCACTCCAATTATCAATTCCAGCAAGGAATTTCAAGAATTGAAAACGGTACTTACCCAGATCACCTTGCTTGGCAGCTATGTGAAAAGCATCATAACCATTTCTTGCTTTAAGACCAGCTAAACCGGTGTCATAGTACTTAATCAGCTCCTTCACTATGTAAACATGACCACAATCTGAAGCAACATACAAAGCAGTTTCTCCTGATTGGTTCTGTTTCGACAACAACAGAGTCAACTCTGCAGCTTCCCCAAGATTATCAGCTATCATTTCCATAACTAACTCCAAATTTCCATCTCTCACCACCGCATGTAACGGCGTGTCATCCCGTTTTCCTGTCAATTGTTTAGTCATCTTCTTCTGCCGGAAGATTTGCTGCCTCGCCGGAGGTTCCATTTCATAAAAAGATTTATTCGAAAATAAAAGGGAAACAAAAACAAGAAACCCCTTTGTTCCTTCTTCTAGACTCTAAATCTGAGGATCAAAGCCCCGAATTTTCAAGAATGAAGAAGATCAATAATCATGGCAACCAGTATGTGTGATAGAGAATGATGATCAGAAAGGGCTTGCACGCGGGAAGGCTCGGCTACAAGCTTCATTGCTTGATATCCATATCATATGCATATCATGTTCTTGAAATATTCTGCACCAAAATTTTAGCAATATTAAACTAAGAGTCCACTTGAAAAATATGTTCATATATTCAAACTCTTGCCTACTTCAATAGTTTATCATCATGAGCAATCATGAAAATTAAAAATGAACTAGAGACAAGGACCTTGGATTTTGAAAACTTGTTGCCAGTTTGAAACTTGCTAAAACTAAAGAAAAATGGGAAAGTTTCAGTTCAACTCAGAAGCTCTAAAAACAACTTATCAGAGCTTTGAAAAACAAAGTGTTTCTCTGACTCTTGTGTTCTAGAACAAAAAACTGAAAAACCCCACCTTAAAATGGATTCAGAAAACACAAAGCGATCTTCTTTGAGATGATGAGGTTAAAGATTTAGAAACTCGGAGAATGCCAATTCTTAAATACAAAAGCACAGAGGTTGATAGTTACTGATTGCGACGTGCTACTTGCTCGCGGACTGTAGTTATTGACAAGATGGTGTTGGTGGGGGTGGTGCAGGCTGTGCAAGCAACCATTTTTTATAACCTGTTAGCTTCTATGATATAGAGTAATTATATCTATATATTATTAACGCAGATACACTTGAAAAAACAAAACGCTCTTATTTTTGCTGCACAAAACCGGACTGAATAAAATGGGAAAACTATGAAAAGTTTGGATATTGTTCTTGTGTTCACACTTCAAATACCGCTTTTGATTTTTTTTTCTTTAAATTAACTTTTTTTAAAAATATTTTTCAATCATTTTGATTTCCTCGTATAAAAAATAAATTAAAAAATTATTTTAATATATTTCTAACTAAAACAAAAAGTTAGGTGTTAAAACCAGAGTATAGTTAATATATTATATATATACATATATAAAATGAAAATTTAGACAATAAAACCAGGAAAAAGAATAATTGAAACAAGACACTTCACCCTACATTTGCCCAAACGATTGTAAAAGAAAGCACAGAGAGGCAAATGCTTGTAGCGTGCTAAAGACCACATGATCGGAACCAAGATCACAAGACAAAATCCAGATGCCATGCATCTCTCTTTTTTCCCCGCTGACTTTCCCCTCTCTAAAAGTCATTTGAGGAGTGCTGGAGTCGTTATATAGCGATTATTTTTTTATTTTTCTGGAAAACTGACGCCAACCGTTAAAAACGTGGGCCATGCTCCTAAATCCAACACCACACGTGGGACTGTACGGCCTATGCATGATAAAAATTTATCATCTGTGGCACATGAAGTTCCCGGCACCAATCACAACCATCGGATTCTTTAAAAAAAAAAAAAACCGAGAGATCCACAAGAAAAGTAATCACGCAAACCCGAATGAAAGAAGAGTGGCTTTTCTGGGTCGCTGATGACGAAGACAGGGCCCGATTGAAAGTAGTTTTCCTCCACCACTCAAAAGCTCGGAAAAAGTCGAGAGCAATTGCATTTGCACTGTATAATTACTGCGGTGACCACTAGAAAGCAGGACGATAAGATTAGTCGTTGACTGAGCGAGCCTACAGTTGGGTCAATGGCTCAAGGCGGCTGCACTATAGAGGAGGTGGGTTCCATGGCGGGTTCTTTGGCGATTTCTATTTACAACGGTGTTGACAAAATGCTGCTACCCAGCTCTTCCAGTTAGTCCATTGAAGCCGTGTTTTTTTTTTAATTTATTTTTTTATATTTTTAAATAGTTTTGATAGACTTGAAAAATAAAAATTATTATTATAATATATTTTAAAATAAAAATTATTTAAAAAATACAGCCCCATCGTTATCGCGGACGAAAATCACGGCTGATAATTAAGAGTTTGTTTCACATCACCAATTTCGAGAAACCGCGTGTGTGCATGCACGCGTTTGGGCTTCAGCGAGTGATGCAAATTTGAAATCAGAAGAAATCTTCATTAGAGGTGAATGGATGGGAAAAGATGCTGCGCCGCGTGGATGTACGCACTTGTCTTCAATTGTGTGATTCACATGCCATTTTACTGAACTTTCTCATCGTCTTCCTATTCATCAAAAAACAAGGGGGGCATCATGTTCTCACCCAAAGGAGAAAAAAACAAAAAATAAAAAACGTTGCTGATATTCTTTCTATTTTTTATTTTTATTAATAAAAATTATTCGAATTAGTTTACATATATCTCAATTAATTATATAAAATATAAAATTAACAATCATATAAATTTTCAGTGATATGATTATATAAATCTTCAATGACCCAGAAAAAACTCGAACCCGTAATCATTAAAAAATAAACTCAAAAACTATCCAATTAAACTATCTTTCACGATATTCTTTTGTAAGTTTCTTATTACTGCTCATGGTTGCTGGTGGGACGTTTTCTTTCTTTCTTTCTGCTTATAACCCATAAAGGCCTTAATTATCTATTTCAAACAACTAATTATGTTTCCTGAATCTCTAGTTCTTGTTGTTGACCGACCATGAGGCTTCTATCTGAAAAAAAATGATAATAAAATAAAGAAAGAAAACAACACAGACCATCAATATCACTTTAAGAATTGGGGGTAACCTGGTGTGTGTTCATATATATATATATATTAGAATAATCACAATGTTGTTTTTTTAGATCAAACATGTAAATCTTAATCATGTTCAATGGTTCGAGTAGAGTTAATCAACTATTTCCAATTAAATTATGCTACCTTCTCTTGTGTCTCGATGATGCTAAGTTGATTTTAACCAACGAACTTTAAATTTGATTTTAGAAAAAAAAATCATTTCAAAATAATATTATATTTAATAAACAAAAATATTTCAAAAGTAGTCAAAATTCCGAATCCGTTATTGGAAACGCGGGACATACACATCCAATATATAAATCAAGCATTATTTTATAATCTTTCAAATATTTCTCAAAACTAATAAAATAATTCATAACTTAAAATATTTATTATATTAAATAAAGTTTGATATTTAAAATAAAAATCTAAACTTTAATGAAAACAGTTCAATAATAAAGCATTTAAAACATTGAATTACAAAGAATAAAAAAAATCCTTCCAAAAACAAAGAAGACATACCAATAAACAAAGTAGTAGAAACTCTCAAGTCATCCCATATCGACATCTAATATATATATATATAAAAAACAAGATGATATCGTTTTTGTTAAGAAAAATAAATAATTAATGGGTTGCAACGGTTTCTTATCAAGTCAAATTGAATTTTTTTTTATTTTTTAATTTTTTAAATCCAACATGATTTCGGCTCTTAGTCGATCTATTGGGCCAGATTAAGCTTTAAAACAATTCAAGAAATACAAAAAAGTGAGCACACCGACGGTGTAGTTATGAGCAATAAATTATCAAAAACCAGCAGGCACTAGGTTTTGGATTTTGCGAAAGAGTGCTATCAAGATAATTATGCAGGCCTCCCTTCGTGTTTCGAATGGCACACTCGAGAACGAATTAATCAAACGGTCCCTCCTTTTCAAGATGTGGACAGCTTAATTAACCACTATCGTCCCGTTATTGCTTTTTTGTTGGTTCTTTTTTTCCATGACCATTGACTTGGATACCAATGCCATTAGTTTAAAGACTCCATCGACCCTGTCGTGCATGATTGACGCTAGCTGCCTTCTTGTTGATGGCCCTCAGCTTTAGTCAATAATCTACGGATTTGAACTTCTCTCAACGAATCGCAGCTTTCATATGGAAGACTCCCCTGTCAAATATCTTTCCGAAGCTAAGAAAAACCCACCTTGTTAGTTTTAGCTTTTAGGAAGCAAAACCTAACACAGTTGTTGAGGTTTAAAATGACAGAGGTAACACTTTGTATACAAACTTGCTTCACTTGGCAACACATAGAGAGGTGCCACAGCACAAGAGACCAGAGAAAGAAACGTGAACCAGGCTGCAGGAGCAGTGTTCCAAGCTCCAGCATGCACTAGCATTCAGTTCATAACACCATCTGATATATATATATATATATAGTGACGGAGACAGAGTGTTTTTAATGAGAGGGTAAATTATATTATATAAATATACATTAGAAATCAATTGAAAACATATATACTAATTCATATCAAGTAAAATTAATTTAAAAATACTTTTAAACTGAAAAAACTTACATTATAATTGTTCTTTTCGAGTTTTCATATTTTGAAACCGCTTCATAATAGCTTCATTATCAATTTTATCGAAGATATCTTTCTCAATATATACAACCAAACTATCATTCATCCACTTATCTCCCATCCTATTTCGCAATCTACTCTTGACAATATGCATAGCAGAAAAAACTCTCTCCACTGTAGCAGTTGCAACTAGTAGAAGTAATGACAATTTAATCAGCATATATTTAAATGAAAATATCAAATTCTTCTTTGTTTTTACCATTTTCTCTGCAAGACTAGCAATACCTTCAATACCAAAGAACTCATCATCACCATGTAGATCAATAATATACGTATCAAGTTGGTCACCAAGTACCATAAGGTCCACTATAGAGAATTCACTGGGATAAAAAAGAGCAAGGTGAAGAAGCTTTTCTTTGTTGAAAGCAGAGAAGGAGTCACTTAGGTTTAAACATGCCACACAAAAAAGTAACTCTATACTCGTCTCAGTAAAACGATCATCCAACTCAGTAAGTTGCATGTCAATGATATTGTTAAACAATTCATAACGGAAATGGTGTAGGTTTATAATCCCTTGAGATTTTCGCCTTGAACGCCCACGAAGTTTGTACTCATCATCCATGTTTAGAATATCAATATCATGTTTGATGCAAAAAGATAACACTTCTTCCAGTAAAGATTCCCAATCATTCTCTCTCATCATTTTGAATCGTTCCTTTGATGTTTTCAATAAACTCATAGCATTTTCTATGTCTTGATCTTTTCTTTGTAATGCTTGTGAGAACTCATTAGTAACTGCTAGTATCCTTCTCAAACAATGAAGCATGAATACAAAATTAAATGATTCCATAATATTTCTTAAAACGACTGCTTCTGTTCTCTGTTCTGAGTTCATCCCATCCTCCCTTATAATCTCAAGCACATCAAGAACTTATGAAAACATTGCAAGTAGACGAATAATTGTAACATAGTGGGAGCCCCAACGAGTAACACCATACCTTCTAAGAGAAGTTTTTTTATTCAAGCTTCGTCCACTAGAAATTTCTCCATTTTCAAGTCCTTCAATAATTCTAGCATATTGTTTTTCTCTAATCACCTCCATCCTTTTACATGATGCTCCAACTATGTTTATAATGTTAGAAATAAAATTAAAGACATCTCCAACTTCATTATGCTTCTTTGTAACAGCTATAAGAGTCAATTAAAGTCTGTGAGCAAAACAATGTACATAATATGCACTTGGATTACTATTTAGAATAAGTGCTTTTAAGCCATTAAATTCACCTCGCATGTTACTAGCTCCATTATATCCCTGACCACACAATCTTGATATGATTAGCCCATGTTTAGAAAACAAAGCTTCAATAGCTGCCTTATGTGAACTAGCAGTTGTATTTCGCATATGTTGAATGCCAAGAAAATGTTCAATTGTATGTCCATTGTTGTCTACATATCGTAGAATAACAGCCATTTGTTCCTTGATTGATATGTCACGTGACTCATCAATTAAAATTGAAAATAATTAGTCACCTAGATCTTTGATAATCACATTTGTAATCTCCTCTGTAGCAGCTTGAGTAATGTCTTTTTGAATATCTGGAGAAGTCAATTTGTTATGTCTAGGAGCTTTGTTGAAAGTAACTCTTTTAATAGTTTCATTATTTCTGGAAAGAAAATGCAAGAGCTCTAGATAATTTCCTTGGTTGCTTGAACATTCACATTCATCATGGCCACAAAATGGAAGTCCTTGGTGCGATAAAAAACGAGCACACTCTATTGAAGCATTCAATCGAGTTCGATAATCATTTTGACTCTTTACTGTCTGCTCAGATAACAAAGTCATGATACTTTGTTTTTCATTCATCAAATTCTCACATTTTATCCGAGCTGCATTGTGACAACTATTAGACTTTCCAATATGAAGATCAAATCTTTCCTTTTTTTTTCAATTTGAAAACCCTTCACCCATAAACGAATCAATACCCCCTTTTGACTTGAAGAGATAACAATACAAGCAAAAGACAGCATCTTTGGCTATGCTGTACTCTAACCATGTTGGGTATGCACCAAACCAAGCTGGATTAAAGCATCGTAGTGTTGATATATTTCCAAATTATTTTTTTAGGAAAATCACAGTGTGCAGGTTGACAAGGACCTTTTTGTAGATAAGCTCTTCGGATTGTATCCCTATCATTTATATTGTATTCATAAATTGGTCTTCTTAAGCCAGGGTTAGCAAGGAGAGTGTCGAGGTTGATTTCAATATGACTTTTCTTTGAACTTGATTGAGTTACATGACTTGAAGCTTTGATTGACTCTTCATCTTCAAGGGATTTACGCTTGAAATACTTGTCCAGTGACATGTTAATTTAATAAGAACCTGCTAGATTTTTTTATCATCATTAGTGTCTACATAATAATTAACACAACTACACAATAATTCACTATTAAATAAAAACCAGTTGAGTTACACAATAATTCTAAATCTTCTATATGAAAATTCATAGCAAAATACACATCAATTCATCAAAATCAAAACCTATTTCAATTCATATCTATATGCATATAATAAGTATATTTATTAAATTATACTTAATCATTTCTAGATATTTAATTGAGGAGCAATGCCTCGTGTATGTGTAAGAGGAACAATTCTTAAAAAACATGCTTTCTACTTGATATTTTATTTACAAACAAGTCATGTGAAAATATTAATTTCAATAAACTACTCTACCAATGCAAGAGATGTCAATAATAATGGTTTTGCATGAATATTAATTTATTCCTTTATAATAAGAAAAGAAACATTTAATTGATTAAATTAGTAGATTTAAACATTTATTTTGAACATATTGGAACATATTCATATCAAAACCCCTAAATTATCATAAACCCTAATATTTTTAATAACTACTTATAAAAGAATAAAATTAAAATTAAACAATGAAATAAAAAAAATAAAGAAAAATTACCTAAAATATAAAGCAAAAAACAAAAAAAAATTAATTACTTAACTATACTTTATGAGAAATTTACATACTAGAGAAGCAGAGAACAACAGCTAATGAAAAAGAATAAAGCAAACACAGTAGCTCATGAAAAGAAAGGCAGGAACAAAAAATACTATGTTAGTCAGGGATTTCATATTTTTAAACCGATACTAATGATTTAATATAGAAACAAAAGGGAAAAAGGAAAAACTTTTGTGGAATGAGCTCTGTATATATATTATATTATAATATATTATATTATATTATATTAATATATAGGTCAACAATTACAAAACAATCTCAACTTTCCTTTTTCCTTCCTTGCAGTAACAATTCCTTATACTAATATATTAATATTTTTTTAAAAAAAAAAAGTTAAAGGGGCAGTTGCCCCTTGTTGTCCCTCTGTATATATATCATCCCTTGTATAGCGTACTGCTGATGACGAACATATAAAATTTGGGTTCTTCATTATTAAATCCATGGATTCGGGATGTTTAATTATGAAATCTACATCCTTTATGTGGCAAGCACATT
>Ga0325410_1007655_pt1 | contig 11779 bp, 2 predicted proteins | sample PopdelMetagenome_16_FD_206182 | JGI IMG/M metagenome (GOLD analysis project Ga0325410, IMG submission 206182) | Populus deltoides microbial communities from Bellville, Georgia, United States - Xylem-PdIQD-R3 | ecosystem: Host-associated > Plants > Phyllosphere > Stem > Wood/Secondary xylem... | reverse complement strand
AACAGCTCCTTGTACGCGGAACCTATAATTGAAATAAGTATGGAGCAATTATTATCTCTTTAGAAAAAAATATGGATGTTGTTTTTTAAATATTTTTTTATTTAAAAATATATTAAAATATTTTTTTATTTTTATTATATCAAAATCATCAATAAATATTAATTTAATAATTTTGTCAAGATAAACATATTTTTAAAAAAAAACATCTAAACTTAAAAGCTATTGCGCTTCTGGTAAATAATATATAAAATTATAAAAAAATATTAATTTAATAATTTTTCAATATAAATATTCTCTTAAAATATATATATATATATATATATATATAAGTAGATAGAAATAGGCAATGAACAAAGCATGAAAACGCGATTCAAAGAAAAAAAAAGAAAAAAAAATGCCTAATATATATATATATATATATATATATATATATATATAGTAGTGTTTATGATTATTTTTTAAAATATATTTTATTTAGAAAAGAATTAAAATAATATTTTTTAATTTTTTAAAAAAATTATTTTTAATATCAGAATATAAAATGATTTAAAAATACCAAAAAATATTAGTTTAAAATAAAAAAAAATTTAAAATATTTTTAAAATGTAAAATGAAACGTGTTCTAATAAAGTATTGTTATTTTTGTCCATTGCTTTTAAGCAAGTTATTAAGTGCCAAGTGAATACTCATAACCTATTTTACTACGTCATAAATCTCGTGTTTTAAATTATGGTTTAGGATTAAAAATATTATTTTGATTGTTTTTTATTTGCACCACAGTTTAAAACTCTAAACAAATAATACCGTATTTTAGCAGATGACAAATTAAATAATGTCGGGGTATCAGTTTTGACAAATTGGCCATCATTTGCTACCTCTTTTCTCTAGGAATGGACGGTGGCAAATCTTTCTTGTCGAGGAAAGCATTTAATTAATGCCAGATATTTTGTAGATGTGAGTATTTTAATCTGAGTCATATGGCGCGTTAGGGTTTAGAAAAAAAGTTTTGATTGTGTTTGTTTTTGGTGTAGTTTTTATAGTTATGAATTAAGAAAATAAATTTTAAAAAATGTGTTTAATTGAATTTAAATATGTGTTTGGTAAAAATTATGGTTAAAATTTATGTGTAGCAAAAGACATGTATAAAATATTTACGAAACTCGGTTAAAAAACATTTAAAAACTGCTTCACAAAATCTGCATTTCAAACTCAATTTTTTAATGGACCTTACAGTAGAAAACATAGTTTGATTTGTTACCAAATAACTTGTTATGATTATTGCACTGCTAATGTAAAAACAGTTGCAAAACAAATGCAACTAAAAACAAATCATTGTTGCCTACTTGTAAAATATTGTTCATTTAAACAATATTTTTTTTATTTTAAATTTAGTATTTTTTATCCTCTAATGTTAACATTATATGTATTAAATATTGAACTTTATAATTTATTTTGATTTATTTTTATAAAGTTATTTTAATTTCATAACTCTAATCGTGGGTTTTATGTATTAGCCTAATTGACTTAGGTTTTTTTGTCATTGAGTTTTTTTTTTTTTCAATCTCGTCCTTCAATATTTGGGTTCATTGGAAATAAAGCTTCACGATTTATTCTGGTTTGCTTTTTACAAAATTATCCTAGTCTCATGACCCGAGCCAATGGTTTGACGTGTTGACCCGGGTTGGCTCAAGTTTTTTTTTCTTTTTTAATTAATTTATTTTTTAATATCATCCTTCAACATTAAATTAATTGGTAATTGAACTTCATAATTTATTTTGATTTGGTTTCTATTATGTTATCTTGATCTCATGATTCAGGTTTGACAGATTAACCCGGATTGACACTGTTAATTTTTTTTGTCATTTTTTAATTAATGTTTTTAATTTTATTCTTCAATTTTAGGTTGGTTGAGAACTTGAATTCAACATGTTTTTTTTTTCTTTTCTCTTTATGAGGTTATCATGGTCTTCTAACCTGAGTTGTAAATTTTATGTGTTGACCTAAGTTGACCTGAGACGATTTAATATGTTGTTTTTTTAATATTTTTTCAAAATTAGTTTTTGTTTTTAATTAAGCTTTGTTTTTTTTCATTTTGTTTTTTTATCAGGTTATACCATTTGCAGTAACGATGACAATGGGTTTATATACGTGTGTTATATATATCGGGTCAAGTTTGGATTAGATTTGACAATATTCATATCCTATCCATTACCAGTAAGATAAGTTAACTATAAAAAATAACTCATTCATTCAAGTTGGGTCAATATCTACTGGGTTATGATTAAATTGTCGTCCCTAGTTTATAAGTGTTTATATTTTTTTTAAATTTGTTTTTGTTGATTGATTTTTTTTTATTTCATCATTCTACATTTAAATTGTTGAAAATTGATTAAAGTTGACGTAGACTCACGACTCGAGTTATAAGTTTTTTATGCTAGCCCAAGATGCTTTATTTTGTTATTTTTAATATTTATTTTTAGTTTCATCATTTAACATTGAGTTATATTGAAATTTACCTTTTTAATTTTTATGGTCATTGTTATAATCTTTTCTTTAAAAATTCACTATATTTATTGTTGCTATGTTTTCTATCATATAATTAAAAGAAATCATCTTATTAGACATAGTAGAGTCTAAAGATCGAGTCGTGAATTGTTTTTCCTTCTTTAAAGCATGCTAGCAACGTGCGGACATCATTTTTTACGTTATAAAAAAATCAACCCGGCTTCAATGAAACGCGGGCCACCCATATAGTGATATCCAAAATCTAGAGGTGCATATATTTATTTTCTATCAAATAATCCTTAACTTGAAGGGTATAATTTTTTTAAAAAATAAGATTCAAGGACTAAAATGTACACAGATCTCAAACGTTCCCCGCCCCACTCCGAGCATCCCCTGGTTTCTTGTTGGGTGAACTCAATCTTAACTTGCAAACAAGTCCTATAAAAAAATTGAAGAGTTCGTGGAAAATCACCTTCTTCATGTCATAGTAGCTCGATGGGTGTAGATGCTAGAATTCAGGCAAGAGCTAGAACCCACCCCACTGTGTTAATGTTGTCGAATTCCACCCTTATGTTAAGAATTTATTCAACCAGCTCCTGCATCATCTTATTTTGTTTAGTTTCATTAAAGCTACTAATGCTACGCTAATCCACACGTTAATCCATATCAACATTTTAAATCGGATGAAATTTAACAAAATTAAATGACATTACAAATTAACCAGATTTATAACAGATAATTAAATAATCATCCCAACATTAAAAAAATTCGACACGAATATAAATATAAAATAAAAGATAAAAGAGGATACATCATTCCATGATTGATTTGTTCATAATCCTAATAAAGTAATGAAGCGGATTCACCCAATAATTTCGTGTCGAATTTAAATCGGTGCTGTATTAAAACCTGTTTGTGTTGTTTTTTAAAATAATTTTTTTATTTTTTCTTTGTTTCAAATTAACCTTTTTTTAATGTTTTTAAATCATCTTAATACGATATGTTAAAAATAATTTTTTTAAAATAAAAAAATATTTTTTAATATATATATTTAAAAAAAAAAAATCCCCAACAACCTCCAGTAAAACAACCTCTAGGAAGCAACAGCAACCATGAGCATGCATTGATGATTCAAGACGAGCAGAAACAAGGCAACTATTATGCTAAGGCAGAAACAAGAACCTAGCCGTGACAATCTCTATAGCAAAACCCTAGAAAGAAATTCGGATTGTATTAATAGCATCTAATACATGAAAATTGAAAATAGAAATCCAATTATCAGTAGCCAAAATTTCAAAGAACAAGTGAGGAAAACCCAACCGCTGATATCGATAATGGAGGCCCTAAAATGAGTAAAAGGAACAGATAATCAGAAGAAATACTGAACCGAGTCTTCAGTCTTCCTCCTCTCCCTCATTCTCGGCAATGTTAAAGTAGCGCAATTCGTAAACATTCCTGTCTTTGTTGGAAGAAATAACTCGAAGCCAGTCCCTCACATTGTGTTTCTTCAGGTACTTTTTGGTCAAGTACTTTAAATACCTGGAAAAAAAGAAGCACAAATAGTATGAAATAATATTTAGGTCAGACAACCAGTAGAAGATGGATGCGAAATAGAAAAAAAATAACATCAGGGATCTTAAAATTTCATGCATGAACAACAATCAATATATTCCATCAATCCAAAGATACAAAGCCTGCTTCAGTCCAGCCGCTTGTTAGTCAATTGCATAGCAAATAACATCACAAAACAAAACTATAAATAATAATGCCTTATCCCCCATTTTCACCTAAGCAATTACCTTAGGAAAATTATCAACCAGTCCAGCAGTCACATGAAGTCATGATAAAGTGAGAAGGAGACGCTTGATTTTCATCATCTGCAACTACATTCAAGACTACGAGCAGATTTTGTTCGTTTTTTTTAAATATATATTTATAATCAAGGATTGCTGAGGCAATGATTTATTGTTCTTCCAGACAAAACAAAACGTATAGTTCTCATGAACATGAATCAAACTCCTAATTCTTAAGAAACTTGGTCATTTGCATCACCAACATAGAGGATTCCGTAAGAAGAATTTCAAGGATTGATTTTTATAGAAAAAAAATCTAAGCACAGAAGAAACTGAATGAGAATGGATTCAAGCAACGAACATAAATAAAGATTGATGAGCAAGTACCGCTTAGAGAAGTTGCTGTCGGAGGTAACGGTGATCTTGTTCTTCTCACGAGTAACGGTAACAGAGTCACCAAGAGCACCGGCCTTTCCACCAACCTTGATCCTCTCCTGGAGGAACTTCTCGAGAGAGGCGATATCCATGATCTTATCCTCCACCGGCTTAGCGCAATCAATGACGAAGGACGCTCCCTTCTTCTTTCCCTTTGCTGCTGCTGCCCGACTCATTTTTGCTCTCTAATACACAGATAAAAACTGAGCCCTCTCTCCCTCCGTCAGCTGATAAAAGAGCGCCGTGTAGGTGAGACAGAGACTGAATATATTGGGACGAGATGGAAAAGGGATCTAGGGTTTTTCTTTTCTTTTGGAGGGCTTCCTTTCCACGACGTCGTTCAAGGCCTTTTAGTAATGTACACATACGGGTTTTGCTGAAATAATGACGTCATCTTCGTAGATAAAAAGTAACACTTGCATACTACGTCGTTTTTATCCCTTTTCAGCTATGGCTTTGGTCTTGGTAACCGGAAGGTGAAAAGGGGGAGAGAAATGGGAATTCAGAAGTGGGAAAAGAGATGGAAGAAGAACTCATCGGCGCGGTGCCGTGCTCTTCCCTCGCCGTTGATTCCGTACTCCGTGTTGGAACGGTAATCATAACTCTCCAAAGAAACTCCATTGACAGGCAGAGAGAAACCTTGACTGATTGTTTGATTACTGAAAACTGAATGAACCCTTGTGATTTCTGTTCAGGCAGGTGCAATTTGGGGGTCATGCATAGGTCCTTATGATGCTCGTAAAAGAGGTGATTTCCTTCTCAACCTGTTAGTAGCTACCATCTATTCAAAATTGACACTTATTGAATTTGTTTTCTTTTTGTAAACGTACAGGCCTGACTGGCGTAGCTCAGGCTTCCTTTGTGGTAAGATAGTTTCTATTACTATTTCATATCTTGAATCTTCTTTTCTTTTTTCATTTTGGCGTGGCTTTTTTTTTTTATTATTATTTTCATGTGCAGGCAAAGACAATAGGGAAATTCGGTTTCCAATGTGGTAATTCGCTGAATATCTCTTATTTGGTTGGCTTTTTGAAGCTATAGCATTACACTTTAATTTATATTTCAGACAAGGCTATTAGAGGGAGATGATTTAGGTGGTTTTCGACAAGCTTGTAACCAGTAGAAAAGCATAATGTATCTGGGGATCGGTTAGGTGCAAATGCAAATTGGCTTGGATGGGTGTGTAAGCACTTATCCATCCGATTACAACAGCATATGAAATAAAAGACATATCATGAGGTCGATAAAGAGTAAACCAATGAATTAGTCAATTAGGATTAGACATCTACGTTTTAGGAAATAGAATCATAGAGATGTAAATTCTATGGTATGTGTAGCACTTTGATATTTAGTTATAATACAGCATCAGTGTATGATTATTACATATGGCTGTTCCTTTCAAGACACATTTGCTGCTTCTTTCGGAACATTTATCAGCTGTTTCTGAAGCTCACTTATTTCGATCTTGCATTACTGTCTTATTGCTCAGGGCTTGTCGCTGGAGTTTTTACTGCTACTTGTTGTGGAATTCAAAGATATAGGAGGCAGAATGACTGGGTTAGTTATATATCAACCTTGTTGCCATTGCTACTCATAGATCAACACAACTTGAATCATTATCAGTTTGATAATTGTAAGATCTAAGTTATTGAAATATATATTTTTTTTCTCCTGCATGCATCAAATTGTTAGCGAGATCCCCTTTTTTAGGAGGGAGCTGCGCATGAGAAAAGCAAGGATAAAGATCATGATAATATGAACTTCATTTTGTTATGAATATTATCAAGGGAAGTTTTAGACCGTATATTGTAGTCTGTGTTGTTTTCTTTTAAGGAAATATAATGTTTTAAGGCGATGATTTTATATAGTTTGCTCTTTACTGGGTCTTTCTACAAAGGCTCTACCCTTAGGTTGGTGTCGTTCCTATTTTCACCAATTGTTGTTTCCACTCCACTATTATTTTCAGTGATTGATATGATCTTATTCAATATTTGAATTATAATTTAAATTACAAATATCAAATAGATTCCTTTTGCATCTTTACATGGTTGTGTATTTAGGATGATTATTTGCAAGTTGTTGACTTGCACAAAAAAAAAGTTCATTTATCAAGCACGGTGCTCTTGGAAATGCTTGATGATTAAGTGAAGAACATATCAAATTTTTTTCTTCATACAGGTGAATCCTCTAATTGCGGGTGCTGTGGCAGGGGCAGCTGTTGCTGCTGGGACAAGAAGTTGGACACAGGTTGCTGGGATGGCTGGTCTGGTTTCTGCCTTTAGTGTTGCCGCTGATTATTCCAAAACCTTTTGAGTTATCTGCTAAAAAATAACAGAGGTGGTCAAGCTAGGTGATCTTTCCTCTTTGGCCTCTACCATATACACCTGGTTACCATCTACATCCCACCTGTTTGATTTTTTTTAGGTAATTATCTGTTACTGGAACATTATTATCTGATTCATCTGAAATTGAACTTAGGGGAGTGTTGCTTCCATTTGATAAAAGACTCACCTAGCTAAATTTTCCAACATGGATTAGCTTTTCTTTCCTTATTTATTTGGATTAGGGTTGACCCCTACAATTAGCTATACCTTGAAGTGCCATCTTTCTTTCAAGTATATTTACTTCTTCCTTTATCCTCTCTTAGGATTTCACCCTCAGATCTTTCTATTTCATGTTTCACGGCAGTGTCACCGATTCTTTTTATGAACGACTTATTTTAGTTTCCACTGGATTATCTTCTATAGTATCATACATACTTTTCAGAATCGTTTTTTAACGGGCCCCTTTGATGAGCAACTGATTCTTTCTCTAACAATTGCGTGCATTACCAAGTCTTGCAGTTTTAAGGAAATGTTTACCTTCATTCCAAGATCATTATCATTCACCGAATCACCCTTTGGTAATGCATGGGAACAATTTTGGAATCAAAATATTTTCATATAAGAGGCAAAATATAAATTTTTGTTTCTGGCTTCCATGCTTCCATTAAACTGCTCACGTTAATTATCTTTATGGCGGAATCATAATGATTGCATTGCTCAATAACTCTACTAACTACAGGTTTTGATAGAATATACAAGTGTGAGTTAGCTTTTTTAAAGGCTTAATCAGGTTTTGTGCTAGTAGCCAATCTAGTCCAAACAATTATCAATGTGGATATAAAGGAAAAACCCTCTTTTGAGACCCTGTGTTTTCATGTTCATGCATTTACAGGGGTGTTTAGGATTGTGTTTCTGGAAAATCTTGAGTTTTTTTAAATTATTTTGATATGTTGATTTGAAAAATAAATTTTAAAAAATAATAATAAGATATTATTTTAATTTATTTCTAAACTAAAAGGATTTTGAAAAGAAAACTCTATTATGAGTAAAATATTCATTACATGACTCCCTGTTTTGATTAAAATGCCCAGTTCTATTTTTTTTTTCTTAACAATAATTTTTAATGTTTTTTTTTAAGTTAAAGATAGACCTGATATGAAAAATATTAATCGATAGGTGTTTTTTTTTATTTTTTATCTTTTTCTATATTCAACTACCACGTATTAATGTTTTGTTTTTTTTATTATTTTATTTCGGTAGAGAATCAAGACTAACTGATTTGTCCTTTAGCCAAAAACAAACAGCGTGTAAACTAGCAGCCATCTTGATTGGAACATGTGTCACCTGATGGGTGCAACGGGGAGAAAATTGAAAGGAAAGGTGCTCAAAAGACTGACCACCTATGGACAGAGTATCCTCTGCAGTCTGGCCGGACTCGTTGAAGATGGAGGAAGGATTTCTTAGAGCATGCACCACCTGGAGACAGCCCGTTTCCAGGAGCACCATCCTGTAACCCATGTCTAAAGCAATTTGCAAATCAAAGCAAGCAGTCTGCTGGCAAAATTTTGGAAAAATTAACTCTATTTAACTAAAAATAACTTTGTGTAAATTTTCAAGATTTTTTTAAGAAATTTATATCAAGTCTCAGGTTTGACCCCTCAAGTCACACCACATCAACTTCCATCCGATATAAATTGAAAAACTCGATCTGAGTTATCTATTAAATAGGTTGAGTTTAGCAACTTATACCTCGCCAAACACAACTATACAAGAGTCGACATTGAATGCTCTATTGAGTTTTATAGTTTTGATTTTATTTTATTTTTTTGGTTAATGTACAGGGTCAAATTTTAACCTATTAGCATACTGGGATGCTATTTGTTAGAAGCTTTTCAATACATGATCTGCCTGGTTTTTAAAGTATAAGAAGGGCTCTTTGAACTAGGATCCTGAACACTCATGAGCTAAATCCCGTTAGTGATCTTTATTACGAATATATGCCATCAACTATGTAATAAAATGTCTATCCAGTAATGTTGTTGTGATGTGGCATAAATTGGTTTGGCCCGGCAATGAAAACCTTACAATACTGGGATTGTGACTGATCACTTACTTGACTAATATATGTTCTTAATAAATATATATATTTAAACCTTTCTTTTTGTTTTGTGTGTGTGCAATTGTGAGTTATTATGTACTGGGAAGATAGCGTATTTGAGATTCAAATGTAAGAATATGTTTGCAAAATCGGTACAAACTACGTTCCTAAAAAATTTATTTTATTTTTGTTAAAATTTAATATGATTTGTATGTCTTGAATTGTTTTGATGTGCTGTTATCAAAAATAATTTTTAAAAAATAAAAAAAATCATTGACATGCATTTCGGCACAAAAAGTTATTTGAAAAGCAACTATTACCATACTGTCAAGCACCTCAAGAGTTCTCTAAAATTATATATATTGATTCTAATAATTGTAGAATTTTCCCCCTTTGATTATACATATAGACATAGTTTAGCCACATAAAATCGTTGTTGTGTCATGTGATTATTTCTTTTGTGTTTATTGTGATGTTTTTATATCTTAATGTGTGATTTTTAAAAAACACAATAAGGTTAAAAAAACAAAAAAGTCTTTGGATAATAAATTTTATAGTATTTAAAGAGTAACTAGTGATATTTTAGCAGTTATTTTAAAAACCTATCTTAAAAAAAATAATACAAAAATAAAAGGAGAATATAAAATTTATGATACGCCAAAAATAATAAGATATATTACTTCTCTTCTAATTGTGTCTATTTTATTTTAAAAATAAACTAAATAATAACTAATAACATGTCATTAATTATTAACTGTGTACTATAAAATTTCTCATAAAATCTATATTTATTGTAGTAGTTTATTATCTGGACATGAGAGATCAGATCTAACAGAACCTTTTATTATATTTTTGAACATAATTAAAATGATTTTATATATGATAAAGTTCAAGCACAATGAAAATTGTTTTTGTTTTATGCGTGCTACTTCGTATATTTTTATAGCCCCTATTTAATTTAATTTCTCAGGCGTCAACATGACTTTTTCTCTCTCTTTCATTTCAAAAACACGTCAGGGGGCACATCTTTATTTGTTTTTACTTTATTTTTCTTTATCTTTCTTGACTGGGATAACGTGAGAGAATTTAGTAGACAGAGTTGATGGGAATGATATGCGTGTATTTTGATAAATACAAGAAACCTTGAAAACCTCAAAAAGTCCCGAAACTATGGACTTTGTCACAATTGAGGGCTCCGTGTAATTTGTCTCAATCGAATCCCTAAGTTATTTTAATTTTAGAGCCCGTGAAATTAGTCGACGTAAGCGTAAGCTAACTCGGACACCTACGTTAATAATAAAAAAAGAATTAAGGGTATTTTAAATAAATAAAATCCGAGTTGGTTATATACAAATCATATAATATGTTAATTTTAGTTTTGATGATAAAAATACAACGAAATGATAGACTAGAGAGACACAACAATATTTTTAAAATTAATAAATTATATATTATCAAACATGCAAGAATAAATTAGACTTGAGCCGAAGAAAATAGAGGAAATTAATTTAACAATTTATACTTGAGCTGAGCCGGACCCACCAACTACCGTTAAAAGAAAAGAAAGAAAAACAAAATAAAAACAAAAACTCTGAAGAACTGTGAATCACATTAATAATCTAGTCAATTCTGGGTATATAAGTGATAAGGATGAGAATGGAGTTGAAAGGAATTTGGGAGGTGCTTGCAATCTTTGCTCTATTTTATTAATCTCCGTGCCAAGGCGGTGGCAGGATGGTCTGCACACGTGCCACCTCATAACTTTTGGAACTGCTCAACTCCTATAAATATTAACAAGGGATCCTAACTGTTCAAGGATTTAGGATAAGTAAACAAATCTCACCGGATCCCTCTCGGCTCTCCCCAAATATTTTCATTTTTTTCGTGTTAATATATATTTCTCTTCCGGCGTGGAGAAGAGTTCTCACCTTTTGACCTTAAGCCACTCATCATCTCCCTTCGATCTTTTCAAACTTTGATCATCAGTTTATGCCGCTTTCTTAACGTTGTGTTCTTAATTTCTCCTTAATTAGTTCTGCATGAGGATGGAGTTTGAATATCGGGAGGTAACAATCTAAGGTTTTGAATCCATCTGTTTCTCTTTTCTGGGCTGTCAGTGGAGATATGTGTGATGATGATATTTATGATCGTGTTTCGACAGGAGTATATAAAAAGTTCGAGAGGAGTGCAGCTCTTTACATGTAGATGGTTGCCTGCGAATTCATGTTCTCCAAAAGCACTTGTTTTCCTTTGCCATGGTATTTTTCTTCCATGAACTCTATCTCTCTCTTTGTCTGGGATCTCTCAGTCTCATCAGTGGTACTGGTCTGTGTTGTTGGACGTTTGGTGTGAATTATTGAGCTCATTAATGGAGTTTGCAGGGTATGGCATGGAGTGCAGTGGTTTCATGAGAGGTAATGAATTCGCTTTAGTGACGTCTTTTGTTTTTCTCTATGTTCTTTATTTTAGTTGCAACGTCCTACTACTGTTCATGCTAGCTAATTTGAGTGCTTGCCCTGTTTAATTCCTTCTTCTGATCACTTGAAACCTAAAATCAAAGCTAAAAAAACAATTGATTTTGTGTTTCCTGTGAGCATGTTTGTCTTTCTGTCCATGGTGTGATT
>Ga0325410_1007654_pt1 | contig 11780 bp, 9 predicted proteins | sample PopdelMetagenome_16_FD_206182 | JGI IMG/M metagenome (GOLD analysis project Ga0325410, IMG submission 206182) | Populus deltoides microbial communities from Bellville, Georgia, United States - Xylem-PdIQD-R3 | ecosystem: Host-associated > Plants > Phyllosphere > Stem > Wood/Secondary xylem... | reverse complement strand
CTACCAACTAATACACGAAACAGAGGAATCTCTCTATGATCCATCAGCATGCTTCGGCAAATCTACTGTTTAATACACAAATATCAGCAATCTCTTTCTCTATTCATTCTGTGTTGTCTAGCTTTCCAATTCTTAGCTACTGTACCAATTCCAGAATTGTCATCCAATTTTTCCTTCTTAACAAAAGCTCCTTTCACCATCGATTGGAAAAACTGGCTGGATATCATGACAACAAAAGCAGGAAACAGTATACTGTTATACTCCCATTTAAGACAAGACTGCACTTTTATGAAGGACACTGGCAGAGAAGTATATGTATTAGCTTTTGAGATAATATATACTGGCGTCCGCTGGCTCCTGTAGAGACCAGGCCAAAGGTACATGCGACTGTGTTCTTCTATTGAAACTCGGGATATAATAGGAGCAGCATAGGTTTGACTTTACAAGGGAATTAACAAATTGGAAACGACCAAAGCTGATTTGAGGTGTCACGATGAAACCCACAAACAAGCTTCTAAAGCATTCAAAATCATGAGAACGCTTATGAGTTGCTTGCCATGAGAGCAACCAGGCAAAGACTTGTGATAGGTGCCACATATCAAAGCTCTTGAACAAGTTTGAACCAAGAAGAATGACACTTTTAACTCTTGAGACATCCTAATTGTTCCAAGGAACTCCTGATAGCAGAGCTTTCTTCGGCTGCTTGAACAACATTTGGGCTCTCTAATGGCATGATGTCTGAGAGAGGGTAGCTTCGGTTCGCATGGAATTGGCTGCTTGCACTGCTACAGACTCCTTTCAATATTACACTTTTGTGCAGCCCACCAAGCAATCCTTCATAATCTGTGTCACCACATTCTCCAACAAAAACGACCATACTTGCCAATTCCACTCCCCATCGAACATATAGGTACCTGGAGTATAATTTCGAGTCATAAAATTTCAAAAATTATCAGAAGAGGAAAAGAAAAGATTTTGAGTTCGAAGTTCAATTAGGCATGCAAAGCAAGAAAGAAACAAAACCTCAAATGCATTATAAAAATGGTTATATAAATTCTCAACAGCAGCTCCCAATTTTTGGGCTACATTGCTTTTTCTGTGTGCCTAAGGTTCATTTACCATCCAAATTGCTATATGCAGTTTCTTCATACTTCAAATGAAAATCAATATTATGTAAAACATATATTCACAAAAAACCCTACCTGAGGGCTTGGGAACGGGAAGCCAATACTGGAATTACATTTATCCTGGTCCCATTTTGGCAATAAATAGCATGGCAACGGAGAGCCTGGATTCTCAGAACCTTTTGGAGCTCCTTAACTGGTGGAACCTGCAAAAGACATGGATATAACTCAATGCATGTATATACCATTGTAGTGCAATTCTTAATGTAAAAATAATCCAGGCGCCTACGAAACAAAGTCTAAACAAATAAATTCACCCTTAATTCCAAACAGTAAGAAGTCACTGTAGAGAAGAAAAGTACCGATCCTGGCTTTTTCACTGTAAAAGCATAACAATAGTCAGTCGAAAGTTGTTCGGCTGAAGATACAATCCGTTCCGCATCCTCAGCCTTCTTATCAATAACTGAAGATGACCAGCGAAACAGAGTCTTCCTCAGCCCTTCTCCACCCCAACGGTATTCAATGTGTGAGTGATAATAAAAGTCAATGACAAAGGGACCATCCTCTGGATTGGGAGTTGAATAGTAGAGGTCACTACCACTGTTGCAAATAAAAGCATCAAAATCACTGGGGCTAAACCCCCCTAAGGCCAGAAAGGAGCATATCTCAGATATGGCCAAGGACGTTGACAATATAAACCCTATAGAACCTTCCACCCGTTCCTTTTCAACAGCCTCAAAAATTTTTCTGGTGGCTTCAGCAAGACTGGCAAAAGTATCAAAGTCCACTGCAACAACAAAGATTTGTTTCCTCCTTCTCAATGATGGAAACTTACCAGAACTGCTGTTATGGTCAATAGCCTTTCGTGTGTCCTTTACAACACCCTTGGACCATGCCAATACAGCATTCTCTATTTTACTCTTCTTATCAGCAGCATTTCCTTCAGATCCTAGAGAACTATCATTTCCACTACCTCCAGTCTTTTCCCCATCCAATGAGAACCTTAAGTTCAAAGATAAATCCTGTATATCTCTCAAGGAATCACCAGGAGAATCTGTGTCGGAAGTATCAGCTCCATCATCACTTTTTTGCCATTGCGGATGCCTTGGTTTGCAACCGGCTATTTTGGAAAGATAAGCCTTGCAATGCTCTGGCCATGAAAAATGGTGAATGTTCTTCAAACCATTCTGACGGCATTTTGCCCAAAGATGCTTTTCAGCAACAAGCTTTAGAAGAGCATCAGCAATGGACTGCTGATCATGAGGATCAACAAGGAGACCATTGTCAAGTACCTGAGGAAATGTTTACAATCAATACTGGAAGATTTATGCACACATGCTCATTCACACACGAGCAAAGTGATATCTTTGTTTTTCTTTATGAACATGCATACCCGGTGTATGTCTACTGGGCCTCCATTTTTGGTGGCAACCATAGGCAATCCATGAGCTGCTGCCTGCTCAGCAAAAATACTCGGTCTTAAATAATAATTAATAAATAACCATCAAGAAAAACACTTCATCAGATCAAGAAGAGGCACCTCAATTAAAGTAAGTCCAAATGGCTCAATGAAAGCCGGATTGATGAAAACACCCTGCGCAAAGTTCCAGACAGTTTTTACATATCTAACAACATATACCAACCTCTATTTGTATTTGGAAACAGAAATTGAGGAACAGAGGAACCCGCCTATGTCATGCAGCTGAAGTATGATAGATAATGGAAATTACATCTGATAATGGACCAAAATACAGCAACCAAACACCAAAGAGCATGATAAGATACCCAACCTCACAGGTATACCAGACAAACCACATGAAACTAAAATGCTCGATACGCTTTACAGAAATTTAGATTAGCATCGTAAAAGTTTTGTTAATCATATTTGGATGGATAATCAATTATAAATCGTACTGCACTAGCTAAGAATTAGATGTTATTAGGAGAGCCCCCATCCAGTTATTTATAATGTCAAACACCGGAGAAAAATTGCACTACTGTAAATTAAGTCTGGGCAGTTAAAAAATACATGAAAACTGCAAAACATGGGACACTCATGAAGATGCTTGGTATGCTTTACTGAGATTTAGACTAGCATCATAAAATTTCTGTTAATCATAATTGCATGGTGAGTCAATTATACAGTTGCACTAAACTAGATAACTATAAGGTGTTGCTAGGAGAGCCATCAGTAAATCATTTTGCAACATAAAACACCAAAGCATAATTCCATTCTTCTACATGAAATCTCAGTTTGTTAAGAGACAGTTGTAAAATGCAGAACACGGGTCACTCATGGAGAAGTCTAAAAGGATCAAAAGAAAAGAAGAAATGAGGAAAGGCCAGAGTAAGCTGAATGCTAGATAATGGAGTGGATTATCACCTATGTTATGATTTTTTCATCTCGAGCTCAGGTGATCAAGTCATTTTTTATTTTAATCTGGTAAAATCCAAGGCATACCTTTGTCTTTGCTGCTAGTCGATAAATGTCAGGAACATCAGACTGCTTGTGATGTTTAGGGTATGCGACTTGCCCATACAGATCATACTTGTCAATAAGCTTAAGCACAGAAAGAAGGACAGAAGCACTTGTGCTGGACATTTCATCAATTCCATCTCGATTGCCCATAATTAGAGTCTGTAAAGTGAAGTGCAGAGGGAATAAAAAAGATAGAATGACCTCAACAGAAAGTAAATTCAACCAAGCAGCAATGGAGAACATGTTTGCACCAAACAAGTCTTCTTAGGAAACTTAACATACAAGGTTAGCAAGCTCTCTCAATGGCCGACATTCTCCAAATGCTTTGACCAAAGTTGTGATGTTCTTTTTGGGATCTGGTCTTGCAAGGGCAAGTATCATAGGCTTGTGAGAATTGGTAAAGAAGCGCATGATCTGCAGCATAGCAAGTGTCGAACTAAAATCAATTTTCCAATTACAAGAGCGTAGAAAAGGGTAAAATTAAACATACTGTCCATCCATAACAAAAAATTAAAACCTCTATCCATATCGATGGATGAGAAGAGGGATGGTCTTCATTTCCTTCTATTTCGCCATCCATATCACCATCCTGGGGAACAATGTGATGAAACTCCATTCCAGGAGGAATTATCTGCAGAGCACAACAAGTTATTAATGCATGTTCCCTTCACTAGAATTTTTTTTTTTTTTTGTTATGGTGCCTCCTGGAACATGACAAGAACAGGAAACATGAACATTTAGCAAAGATTGGGCGCATCCTGCCACATGTTCCAGCAGCGATTCCCAACCATGTCCCTTGGAAAAACTTAGAAATCTAAACACTATTCAAAATCTCGTGCTTAATGCCATGCTGCATTATGTTTAATGGGCAACACATCAAACTTTCAGTGTCCCAAGTTGACATATACAACCACTAGCATCATTGTTTAAGATGTAGATTAATAAACCCACATATTCAATTGATCTGGAGTGTGAATCTCATTAAAACAACCCTGACCTAGCGGAGATTCATGAGCCAGGAACTAGGGCAGAGCAAGCTTACTTGGCTTCTGGTACTGTAATTGCTACTGAGAAGCAAGGAACTTTAATGAAACCCCAATCAGGAAAAAAAGATGTACTTACAGCCATGCGGGGCATGAACCTTCCATAACAACTCACGTTACGCCTGATTCTTGCTCGCAGTTTACGCTCAAGTATAGGATCAAAACCATCATACAAGCGCCATTGCTCCTCTATCTCTTGTCTAGTGCTAGTTATGACTATCTCTGAAACATCAAGTGATAACTCCTCTGCCTCTATCCGACGCATTATCTTGTATGTTGAGTTGATCTCGTCCCTCGAGAGACGGCCTTGTTTAAGTAGCTGCTCCAATTTATCCCGACCAAGTGAGTGACCAGTAAAAAGCATGGGGACATTTAAAGCACCAGATAGAAGAGCAGCAGAATCGCCTGCATCAGCATAGTGCCCATGGATGGCAACAGGCCAGACAGGCTTCCCCCCACCAATTTGCTCTCCTAGGCTTTTGGACATCCGAATTATGTGGTTAAGTGCGCCATCTACAAACTCAGGTATGTGAGGCCACAGAAGTTCCTTCGGTATATATTTATCCTTCGGTCCAAAAGGTATGCGGACAATATAAGCGCCGCTGCTCTCTCCCATCTCATCCAAGAAATCTTCGTTTCTTATATTCAACATCTCTGTGGGTTCACCATAACTCCAATCTACATCCGGAGCTGATACTTGTCTAGTTAACAAATCAACTCGATACACTCCTGGCATTGAGGCCAAAGCCCTTGCAAGTTCCACTACATATTTAACCTAATAGAAAAAAAATCAAAGATCATTGGTTATCTATTCCTGCAGCTATGAAGCTATCCTATAACCAATAAATGTGAGTGAGAGCCACATATGGCCAATCCAGACAAAAACTTTCACAAAAACATTACCTGACCACCTGTATCAGAATCGCGGCCAAGCTCCATGTTATCACCTCTTAATAGACCATGAAGGCTGCACGAATACTACTTGTTAAATATGTTAAATGATCAGCATGCACATTAATCATGCAGTAAATACTAGTGTGTCGTGATCTGCACAAATACAATATCCTATCAATTTCTCTTCAGCAGCTAGGGAAATGTAAAACTCCATTCATTTTATTGTAATAAACAGTTCTACACCGGCTAAATTCCTTAACAGTCCTCTTCACAAGCACATTCAAGTAATAGAGAACTAAAGTTTAGTCCATGCCTTATTAATATAATGTATAGTTTTTTTCCTTTCTGCTGATTAACCCAAGCCTCCATTGCATCAACAGAATTGATTCTAGGCAGTCTGCCCCGGACGCTATCACCGTGGGCTGATAGATCTCCAACTGTATCTCCTTTCTCTCCCTCTGATAAGTCTTCAGACATATCAGCCACTGCTTCTCTGCGTCCTCTTTCACGTTCAAGACGACGTTTAGCATTTCTTTGGGCCAGCTCTCCCTCGAGCTACGACACAAAATACTATAGTCAATCATTCAGCTCAAAACAAAATGAACCTCAAGCCAGAATATGGCATGTTCTCCTATGCATTGAGAATTTAAAAAATCCAAAGAAAAAAGAAAAGTAGTGCACTGTTCATTGAAAAACTAGACAGTTGGATGTTAAACACTATCCATTCAGACAATTACCCCCTCACACTTCTTAAAAAGGAAAAAGAATGGCCAAAAAATAATCTATTTCAGCACATTTCAAGTATCAACAAGAGAATTTATTACCAGGAGTTAACACTTAACATATTAAACTATATCTTGAAAAAATCATTTCTTGAAAGCTAACCACATCACATGGGACAATTTTTTTTATTTTTTTTTGGAACAAGAGCATACAAATTACCATGTGATTGATCATCTTCTCCACAATGTCCTGTGCCAATTGTGTCTTCCGAGAGAAAATACAAAACCTACCCATTAACTAACACTGACATGTGATCGAACAACCAATTCAAGATTAATCCAATTTAAGAAAAATAATCAACCCCACACGCTCTCATCCCCTCCAAAAATATCCATCCAATCAAGTTCACAACTCTCCAACATAAGAAATTCCACTTAACTCAAGCTTGCAAGCCACGCCCACTACCATTTCCACTGCCAAAAATCAAATTGTAATGAAATCAAGTAAACAGCTACAATAATCTATTTCGGCAACTGTCAACTATCCACAAGAAAATTTATTACCAAAGAGTTTACACTTTGCACATTTCTACCATATCTCAACAAAATCATTTCTCGAAAGCTAACCAAATAGGTAGTGACAATTTTTTGGAATGAGAACATACACGTTACCATATGATCATCGTCTCCAAAAAGGTCTTCTGCCACGTGTTGCTATCGCAGATAGACAAAGCCAAACCAAATTAACTAACAATAACTTGTGATCAAACAAAGAATTCAAGATTAATCCCATTTAGGAACAATAACCAGATCCCCACACCCCCCCCCCAGCCCCTCCAAAAATCTCCATCCAATCAAGTTCTCACAACTTTCAAACATTAAAAAATTCCAGTCAACACTCAAATCAACACAAACACATCATCTAAGCTTCCAATAAGCTACACCCACTTACATTTCCAAAAAGAAACATCAAATATCAAATCTTAAACCAAAATCAAGAAAACAACTAAAAGGGCCATTAAACTAATCTAAAAAAACACTAAGCAACAACAGAATCAACCTGTTTTTTTTGCCGAGCCAAGTTCCAAATCCTCCAGCACATATTCTCCAACCTCGTATTCCTCTCTTGAGGACTCCTCGTCGCCTGAGCCTATACCAAACAGTACACAGAAAACACAACCAGAATCACACTCATGCATGCAAAAAACACCAACAAAAACACAAAGAAACATAATACAAACATACTCGAACCCATGAGCGATAAAGATCGGTCTCATCAAATCCAGAAACAACTTCTTCAACAAAATAACGAGTTGGGCTAAACCTGCCTCTTTCTCTAAGCAAAAGAGAAGATTTTTTGTCATCTAGGCCAGGACCAACATCAAGAATTGCTTCAAGATAGCTGTTTATCCAATCATTCCCTGCCATTTTTATTTACCAGACCACCAGCAGCAGCAGAAGGAGAGCTGTTTGTCTGTGGTTTTACTAGTACGATTAGAACAGTGTTAACGGTAAGATAGCATATTTAGAGAGAGACAGAGAGGGAAGGGAATGGAGAGAGTGAACTCGGGAGGGAGGATTTTCTCCTTGTTTGTACTGTACGAGATTTTTCTGCCTCCAAGATATTTTTTTATTTAATGTTTTTTAAAGAAAAAGAAAAGGTAAAAGAAATACTATATTAATATATATCAATAATTAATTGTTTTTTAAAATTGTTCATGTAAATTTTATTATTGAAATAATTGATAACCAAGATCTTTATATCACAATAATTTCTTTTCTTTAGTCGGATTTACATAATCCTATGACCATAACGTTTCCTTCTTTCCACCCATTTATGGCAGTACGTATCATTGGACGAGATTTTCACAAACAAAAAAGGATTCTTACAAGCAAGATGGCGACAGCATGTGCATGATGTCACCTTGCTCATAGAGAGGAGAATATTTTATTTTTTTGTCAAATAAAAAAAAAAAATTGTTTCTTTGTAGGAGAAAATACCTTCACTTTGATCTGTGAAAACAAAAATTGAGTGAAAAAAAACGAAATTATTCATATTCCTTTACAAGGGAGCTATCCATAATTAAGAGAAAAAAAGTTTAAATAATGGGTGGCTTTAAATTTTTTATTTTGCCAAAAAAAACAAAAAAAAAATGTTTATGTTTACAAGATTCAAGCGATGGAAAATAAAACTTGAAGATGTGGAACGAAGAGGTTGAAGAAATGGGGTGCGAGCCACGATAAAGCGTGCTGTCATGTCATGCACAAAAGGCCAAAGGAAAGCTTGAGGTGGTGATCAATGGCGGCAGTCATCTACTATTAGAAACGGAATCATTCTGGTAATATGCTTGGTGTGTTTTACTATTACGTGACTGACCGACTGTTTGTGAACAGAGATGTATATTTCATTTCTGGTCACATTTTGACGAGACTTCCGTCTATACATTGATCTATTTATTTATGAAAAATAATAATAATAATAATAAATATGAATAGTAAATTCACTTAGTGTGTGAATCAAGCGTACAAGAAGATGAGCGGATCTACCATTAAACCTTAATTTATTACATGAAACGCAGCAGGCACGACCAGTCCTCAACTATTTCACATGTGAATGTCATAACCTACAATAAGACAAAAAAAAAAACTCATAAAACAATTGCTCCAGTCATTATTAACTCATTATTATAAGAATATTCATGGCTCAACTCACACCCATCACATCTGTTTGTAGACATTGAGCATGTTTGGCAGTGTAATTATGGTTGTTTTTCAAATAATTTTTCGTGTCAAAATATATATCAATGATATTTTTTTATTTTTTAAAAATCATTTTTGACATCAGCACATCAAAACGATCTAAAAAGTACAAACCGCACTCAATTTTAATAAAAAAAATTTAAAATTTAACGAAACGCAATTCCAAACACAATACCAAACCCTGCCATCGTTTACCATTTTTATAGGAATTTTGAGCTGTTGCTCATTGAGACGATTGTTCGTGGAGGTTTCCACAGAAACACCCCTCGGTTCTGGCAAACGGATCACAATTACAGGTACCTGGGAGCATACCGATGGAATGAACAAAATATATCGTTATGTAAATCCATTATCATCCACTTTCAAATTCGTGTAAAAGTTGGAATCCAACTTTCTAATAGAGTTGTTAGTTGGGAGAGAATTCCTAACGTCTTGTTTGTTTTTACATTTAAAAATTGATTTTAAAAAATTTAAAATTTTTTTATTTTAAATTAATATATTTTGATGTTTTTAAATTATTTTAATGTGCTGTGTCAAAAATAATTTTTAAAAAATAAAAAATATATTTTTTAATATATTTCTAAATAAAAAATATTTTAAAAATAACCATAACAACATGGTGTGTGAAGGTTGTTAACATTTAAATAGATAATAGTGTTATTCATAATGGTTTAGTAGAATAATTGATTCTGTATAATGCAAACTAGTACACAAATACGGATAAAATTTCTAATGTAGTAGAAAAACATATCAATATTATGAATGTGTTTTATTATATTGTATTTTTTTAATTAAAAGTGTGAAAATACTATTTATATTTAATTAAATAAATTTTAAAAATAAATTAATGAATCGGTAAATAATAAGAAATTAAGTTGTTAATTATAACTAAATATTAACTTGTTAGGTTAAGTTAATATTTAACACCAAACTTTTTTTTTAATTTATGTTTTTTTTATTTATTTTAGAGATTAACATTGTTGTGCCGGGTAGTTTAAGCCTAAGTGCTTGGCCAACAAGCCCAGCACAAGTGCTAGGATTTTTTTTTTTTTTAAAAAAAAAACATTCAATATAAGATAAACAATACGTCATTTATTTAAAAAAAATACACATTTAACGTAGGCGATATATTGTCTACTAATTGGATTTAGACACTTTAGGTGCTCGAATACCTGTCAAAAAGTCGAGTCTTAGTGGTTTGACAAGAAAAAACTCATTTTCAACCGGCTGTTCACATAAAAAAATATATATATTTTAAAAAACCCTCTAAAAGCCTCAATAAATTCATATGTGACATTGAAATAAAAAAAATAATTTAAAATCCTTTAAACAACCTAAAATCACAAAACTTTCTAATACTCGATATATCTTTTCAAACAAGAAAAAATCCAAAAAAACACCACAATTGAACTTTTTTAGTCGGTAAAACATTTTAACACTAAACTTGATCATTTTTGTTATTAAATTATGATAACTAATAATTTTTTTTTTAATTATATGTTTTAGTGAGTCTCTTTTCTTTTAAATTTAAGAACTAAAAAAAATAAATTTTTAAATTAAAATAAAATATATAGTAAATTTGAGGATTGTCCGAACTTATTTTTATAGTAACGGAGTCCTTCAAAAAGTCGAGTGTTCAATATGCTTTTGAGTCAAATTTTAGCCGGACCAACAAATAAGCATATCTAATGCCAGACTCAACGCATCTTAACGGAGACGCCTTTTTTTCACCAAGCCGGCCTAGAATGACCCGCTTGTATCAAAGCTGTAAAGTTAGCCGGTTTTGCTGGCACATTAATGTCATTAACTTTGTTATTAATCACTGACTTTTTGTCACTAAACCATGTCTTGATTATTAGGTTAAAAAAAAAACCATGTTTTTTTTCACCAAGCCGGCCTAGAATGACCCCCTTAATTGATCCTAAAAATCAACAAAAAAACTATTTAGCCATGTCTTCGACTAAAATCAATATTATTGATAAAGAAAAAAAAATAAATTACCATTTCTTAGAGAATTGATTATGAGAAAAGATTTCTCAAAAAATAAACGCAATTGATTTCCAGATATTTTCTGCCCCCGGTATTGGTTGGATGTCATCTACTTATCCTTGAATTTATCTTCAAAGGACGGGCTTTATTGCTAGGATTTCCGTACATCGGCTTCTTCTGATTTCCACACGTTGTTGAGCTCAAAAAAAAATTTTAGTAATGTTAAAGCGGGTTTTAGTTTAAAATATTTTTTATTTAAAGATATATTAAAATAATTATTATTATTTTTAATATTAATACAAATTAAAAAAATAAAAAAAATGAATTTTTTATTTTAAAAAATTCAACCACGTTAACACTTTAGCCAACCACGAGACAAAAAGTAATTGCTGGCAATGGTTGGATTTAGTGCCGATACGTGGTTCATTATGGTCCCTGAATATGCCAGCCTACCATGTAGCCAGCATTATGTGTGGCTAAATTAAACGAATTATCCATAATATTTATAGAAAATAATTTGAAATTAACTTGATTAAATAATTTCTTGATTTTTATTAGAAAATTTTTATTATTTTTTTTCAAAAAAAATTAGTCTAAAAGCTCATTATATCAAAGCTTGTCATAGTCGAACTAAAAAATATATAAATTAAATCAAACTTACATAATTTTTAAAAATATAAAATTAAATTGATCTGCTTGATCTGGTTACTTGGTTTTCCGTCCAGTTTATTTTTTTGTTTGGATGAATTTTTATCAAAATTAAACTGTT
>Ga0325410_1007653_pt1 | contig 11781 bp, 5 predicted proteins | sample PopdelMetagenome_16_FD_206182 | JGI IMG/M metagenome (GOLD analysis project Ga0325410, IMG submission 206182) | Populus deltoides microbial communities from Bellville, Georgia, United States - Xylem-PdIQD-R3 | ecosystem: Host-associated > Plants > Phyllosphere > Stem > Wood/Secondary xylem... | reverse complement strand
TTCACCAGGACCAGTTAACAAACAGGCTTTCCTTATCAGCGAGCGCATCCACCACGCAGAATGGTTAGTTCTCTTTGCTAAATTTTATCGAGCACCTTAACTACGTTTCTCTATTAACTAAAAAATGAATTGTTTCTCTTTTTTTCTTTGCAGTCAGTTACACTTCACACAAATCTTGGTGATATCAAATGCGAGATCGCCTGCGATGAAGTTCCCAAGGCCTCCGAGGTCAGTCGGTAACGGTGTTTTGAAAAAACTAAGTTCTTTAATTATTGCCGTAAGTAGAAGTTGTATCGGTAGAAATAGAAGTGGGTTTTAAGTTAATGAGCTAATCCTATATTTCTTATGCTTTGTTTTGGATTTTTTACAGAATTTTTTGGCGCTGTGTGCTAGTGGGTATTATGATGGGACCATATTTCATCGAAATATTAAAGGTTTTATGATTCAAGGTGGAGATCCTACAGGGACAGGAAAAGGAGGAACTAGTATTTGGGGCAAGAAGTTCAATGATGAGATTAGAGAGTCTCTCAAGGTTTTTTAATTTAATTTGTCTGAAGCTTCTTAGATCTTTGTATGCATTATGTATTCTGAATTTATTTTTGGTAACTTTCAGTGTCACCCTTTAAGAATTCTTAATAGAGTCGATGCTTGTGTATGATGCAATCCTCTTTTGTAAGATTTGAGGATGTGGATTCACTTGTGTTCTTGTTTGAGACGATGTTGTTCTTTTTTGTAAACTTTGCAAAGCGAGTGCCTCTAGAAAGGACATATACTTCAAGGGTTCTAAAACGAAATGAGAGTGTGGTAGACATAATGGCCTAGATTATCATGCCAGTCATTCTTTTTTCTTTTGTTGGCTGCATGGTCACAAGATAGCTAATAATGTATGTGTGTAGGTGGTTGAAATGTAGTAATTTATCATCACCCTCCGATCTAATCAATGTCAACAGCCTGCCTGAGGTGTGAGGAATTCAAGACTCATAGCTGTATTGACAGGCATTTATTTACTTTTCATTGTATGCTGCATTTGTCGCAACAAGTTATACTCAATATAGAACTAACTGTTTTCTAGTGCCAGTTTTGAGATGCTAGAAATGCTAATGCCTGATGCACTGTTTCTCATCTTTTCAGCATAATGCAAGGGGTACACTCTCAATGGCCAATAGTGGACCGAATACTAATGGAAGCCAGTTTTTCATAACGTATGCGAAGCAACCCCATCTAAATGGGTTGTACACTGTGTTTGGCAAAGTAATTCATGGGTTTGAAGTCCTCGATATCATGGAAAAGGTATGTTGTGCTAACCATGGTCAATAGATCTACAGTCTTTCCCTGTATGGAAGAAAAAGAAATGGTTTGCCTTGGGGCAGTGGATTTCTGTTTGAAAGATTGATAAACCTTGTTGTTTGATACTTCTGTTCGGGCCTGTAATTTTTACTTGTCATGTTATATGTTTTGCCTTTGCATCTTCTCACCAGATACAGCAATGTTTACTGCTATTTGGTTTTGTGCAGACTCAAACAGGGCAAGGGGATAGACCTCTTGCAGAGATAAGGATCAATCGCGTGACAATACATGCCAATCCACTTGCTGGTTAGTTACCATCTCGGAATATCTGTCTGGATATTGTTGCAGCGACATACTGGTGTGTTTGTAACATTGATTTAGGATTGAATCTCATGGATAAATGTATAAGGATCAATCATGACAATACATGCCAACCCACTTGCTGGTTAGTTTCCATCTCGGAATATCTGTCTGGGTATTGTTGCAGCGAGATACTGGTGTGTTTGTAACATTGATTTAGGATTGAATCTCGTGGATAAATGTATCTGCCTTTAAACAGTAACAACTGAACTTAATTACAGCTAACAAGAAAATACCAAGTATTACCTGTAGAATAATGTAAAGCAACATTTTTTATTTACAATTGCATGATATTTTAGAGTACTTTTCAAGTATTTAAATAAGTTTTTCTCTCTGTTCCAGACTAAAAATTATTTTATGATTAACTAAAAAAAATAAAATTCATGTACTCTTTTGAAAAGAAAAGAGTGGAGTTGGAGAATTAATTGTGTAAAGCTGAGTATAAAAGGGCTGTAAAATTACTCAATGCATTTGGTTATAAGATCTTCCAGCATGATTATGAAAGTGTTATAATCTAGTAGCCAATAGATATTAGCTTGTGCATGTAAATACAATATAATTATTTAATGAAATTGCTAGGCATTCTTTTATTTATAAGTTTGTTTTACTTAATTATATGCTTGCTTATTTGGTAAAAGTCCATATAGTGGTGGTATGTGTATGATATGTGGTGTGAGGCATGTTTTCCGTTGTGAATAACACTATTAAATGTCTTCAGTCGTAGCTGTCACTAGTCACTCATTAAGTGAATGACTTTGAGAAGTATACGCACACAATGAGAATTAATTTTAGAAGGGTTCTCAAATCATATTTCATATGGAATTTATCTACTAGGTAATGAGAGCAAAATAAGGATTGACTATAGTGGGCATGCACATTCAAGTCACTTTGGGTGACATGATGGGATGCTAGCTCGTGCACTTGACTTTGTAAGACAAGATGTATGGATAAAAGTATTTATATCATGTTTGATGTGTGCAATCCTATTGGCACTAGGATTGTAGTTGAGCTTTACTGCAAACGTGATTAGGAGTCTAAAGGGTCACTTGTATGAAAGGAATTGAATGTAATATGAAGCTAGAGAACTTCATCTAAGAGTCCTAATGAGACCAGGACTCTCTACTAGCTCTAATGAGATTAAGTTTAGGAATCCTAGTTTGAAACTAAAATTCTAATTAGATATTGTTTGGAATTGAGATTGAATCTGTTTGTTTTTTTTTTTTTTTGGTTAAAATATGAAGAAAAAATATTACTTCAAATAAAATATTTTTTAGTGTTATTTATATGGGCTTGTGAGCCTATATGATAGTCTTGGCTCGTCACCATTCATGTTGGCTTAAGATCCCACATGGGCTTAGGCTAGGATATTAGAACAAAAGACAACTCTTTTCAATCTGATTGAAACTGATGGAAAAAAACTTCTTGTTTTTTCCATCTTTTATATCTTCTGATTATTCTTAAAGTACAACCAGACTATTCCAGAATACAACAGAGTTTTGGGGTTGAAAATTGATATTCATTCTTAAATGAATATATCGGATAATTTGATGACTTATAGGTTTACTGTAACTGAAGTATCGAGATGATTACTGTAATCTTAAGAACAAGATACTCCTCGTATTATTACATAGGTTCTGATTTATTTATAACCGTATGGATCATTATTGAGGAGATGAGCCACAATGACTTACAGGAACTCCTTGTCATCCTTACCCACATCATTCATATATTGGAACCCTCAATAACTCAATCTTTTCATGGAAGTCGTTGTCATGAATGTAGAGCAAATTCAAAGTTCATTTGGCTTAACTTATAAAAAAATGACTTCTGATTTTAAGTCATCATTAGGATAAAAATAAGTTGAAATTACTTCGAGCGAGTTAGAAGTATATTCCATAAAAATAACTCGTATCAACTTCTTTTTTTTTTTCTTCTAATAAAAGATGTAATTATGTAGAATTTATAAGTTAATTAAATCAAGATTTTGACTCGGTCAAATCAATACTTCACTAATTTTTATAGTTGATCATCTTTGTATTAATGTTCTTATAAAACAAATTGGGCTGGTCAGTTCGATCAAAGATCCATCATGTGTAACTTAATAAAAATATATATAAAAAAAGCTCTCTTTAGGTATTAAACTTCAAATCTCATGCATTAAAATAAAAGCCACTACGTACATTGTTTAGCAAGATATTTATCTAGAAACATAATGCCACTTTATTAGTTTGAAAAAATGATGAGGTTGATATTTGAACTCTTGACCTCATGAACCACAGTAAAGGTGTATCCAAAGCAATAGACCTGCAAAAATATTAAAAGAAAATCCTTTCTTGTTATAAAATTTGATGAATTTAGAAAAAAATCATCATCATAGATTGACAGCAAATACAAATGCTCTATTATTACTACGATATAATAAATCAAATAGGACTTTGTTCACAATCATTAATTTCTTTCCTTGTAGGTCCATGAATTTTTTTATTTTATTTTTTTACATTTCAGCCATTGAAATTTTTTTTCCTTGTTATTTCATCCTTGACATGATTTTATGTGTTAGAATCTATTTCTCTTTGCATGCTCATGTGGATATGATTTGTTAAAAAATAATTTGATGCTAAATTAAAGATTGCTATAGTTTTAAAAATATTAAAAGAAAAATGACCAAAATTAACACAAAAAATAAACATAGCTATTTTTTTTTTCATTTTTCAATGCTCCAAAAGTATAGTTTTGATGTTAATGAATTTTTCTTCAAGTGGGGATTTTAATGGAAGTAATTTTTTTCTTGAATCATTGGACTCATAAATTTTTCTTATTTGATTTTATTTTTTATTTTTCAATTGATTAGATGGTGTTTTAGGATTGGAAATGAATTTATTGAGATTCATAAGATATTTTTAAATTGTTTTAAAACAAGTTGAATTTGGGTTTTAGAGTACAAAAACTCATATTATAATTTTTCAATTATTGGAAGTGACTGAAAAATCATTCCAAAGGATGACACGATAATTATTTGTCCGCGGACAATGTGCTATTCATTTTATTCATAAAAAAAAACTCAAGTGGTTGTTTGCTCTTAAAGAAAAAGAAAATGCACTCCGCCTAGCCTTCCAAACCGAGGTATTGGATCTTTTATTTTTAGTCCATGTTTGTATGCCCAACAATACCTAATTTTTTTTAATTTTAAAAAATAATTTTTAATCAATGTCTTCTCTTTTATTATTTTCCTATTAAATTGTAGATAAGTACAAAAATCATATGTACTTAACATATAAAACAAATCTATGATATAAATAAGAGAAAGTATATAAAATAAAAAGGGTAATTAAACAGTGTAAAGTATTTTCATGTGCATTTATATTTTATTTCTTATTAATTAAGAATATCAAATATTTTTCGTTTGTCTTTAACTAACTATTTATGCTGCTCTAATAATATCATTTTAAAAGGTATAAATTGGAAAGCCATATCAAAAGCTATTAATTATTATCATACGAGGCATCTTAACATGTAACAAACAAAATGATACGCCAACACTTTTAGGTATTTAGTCTTTATGTGTAGGGACCTCCGCCTCTCCAAAAACAATGACAAAAAATTTATTATTTGCAGGATTATTAAAAGTTTATATAATTATTAATTTTAAGTTTGAAATGTAAATAAACTGGTAAAGATAATTATAATTAAAAAAAAAAATGCTTTACCAAGCTCGTCTTCTGCAGTGAAGCGATGGGATTTTCTGCATCAGAAGATGAGCTTAGCTAAAAACAAAAGGACTTGGGTTTAAGTGCATATAAGCGAGTAAATGAGATCCGGGTTAAGAGACATTGCTCGAAAAAATAAGACGATGGTGTCTCATTTTGATTTCGATCGCAGGTTACTGATTAAAAGTGCAACCCATTACCCATCAGTGAAAGGGTTCATGCCAAAGTTTTTCCTCTACTTTTTTTTGCATGTTTCTAAGGATTGACAAGATAATTTCAAAAAAAAAAAAAAAAACTATGAACATCCCATTCCACTCTCTCTAACCCTACCGAATGGTAAAGTAGAAACTACAAGCTGTGAATTTGTAAGCCAAACATGATATTGGCAAAGAGGCACAATTCTTAACTCGTGTACTTAATATTGCACCTCATGAAATCTCTTGAAACGCTGAACATTAATACGTGCTCAAAACTTGAGAGGTTGCCAGCACGTTTGGGTTGTATGGAATCCTTAACTGAGCTGTTGGGGAATGAAACTGCGATCAAACAACTTCCCTCCTCGATTGGACATTTGAAGAAACTGAGGAAGTTGTCATTGGGTGCATGTGATGACAAACAAGATTTACTATCCCCATCTTGTCTTTCAATAGCAATTCCATCAGTGCTGATCGATCCATATAATTGGATGAAAAACGATCCAATAATGGGATTTTTTTTTCAATAAATGGGAAATTTAAAATGCTTGGGGATGGAAATGGGGGATTCATTGTGGCTTTCACCAAGAAGATCAATCTCTTAAGTGTTCCTTCCAGCTTCCTTTTCTGGTTTAATCTCACTGAGAAAATTAGATCTTTGTGATTGTGGATTGTCTGAAGGCACGATATTGTCCGATTTTGGGAGTCCGTTGTCTCTCGAAAAAATGAATTTGACAGGAAACAATTTTTTTAATCTACCTCCAGGCATTGACCTCCTTCCTAAGTTAGAGACATTGATCGTTATATATGCACCGCTGAAATCTTCTATCAATCTCAACGCTTCCTGCAAGTTTAAAGGTATTGGATGCATGTTACTGCACCTCAACGGAAAAACTATCAATTCACTCCGAAAAAATGCCTGCGTTGTTCTTACAAGGGTGCCAAAAACTAAAAGAGATCGAAGGGATGGCTAAAGGTGCGAAGAGCGAGCAGAAGCTCATTTTGTTGGATGGCTATGACAATTTATCAAATGATATGAAGAATAGTCTTGTTCGGGTTCTCTCTCTAACTATCTTGTGCAAACACTCACAAATAACAATAATTATCTTTCGTTGACATTAACAGAAGTGCATGAGCAAATTCCAACACATTTCTCTCCTTGATGGTGAGATACCAGATTGGTTCGGCCATTTCAGTTTCATTCTCTCTTCATTCCGCCCCCCTCCCGATCTAACTTCGGTATATATTTAATTTTTTTCAAGTCCCCGTTCTGTATTTATTAAATTATTTGTGTATATCAACGCTTTTTTGAGGACAGTTGCTGCGCAGAGCCGATTAACAAAGTTGATTACCAATTAAAGAATGCGTTCTAGCCCCATCAAGAATCTGCTCTTGGTGGTAGGGCTGTAGCCTTTTCATCAAGCAGGGTTACTAGACTTTTGTCGTTTCCCTCGTGTGTGGTGATGGCAGTTGACCGGTATCCGGTTTGTTATGCTACGAATAGGTTGTCGTAGCTTCTCCGTGCACGGATGTTTGGAAAATTCTCTCATCGAAGTCCCTGGAGGGTATTAATTAAGGGAGACGTTTCCTTCTTGAGGCTGAACCTGTGCAAGTTTCCCACATGTTAAAATTACGCATTTGCAAAGAATCGGGATTTTAACTGTTGTGATGATGAGTGTTGAATAGAAGAGTATCAAAGGTGATGAAAATCGGAAATTTCCATCGATTATAATTTTGAATTTTGGCGTTAAGAAGATTTAATTTGGACCACCTTCGGTGGAGGGATAGGGGATGGGCTTGAACAGTCATCGTCCTCATCCTAATCATCATCATCGTAATCATTGTGCATGTGAAACTAATATCCACTGGCTCTCAAACCCATTAAAATTAAAATTCTTGCTATGTTTTTCATTTTATTGATATTGACTTCCTGTTACATACATGGCTGCTAGCTTTCCTTGGATGCCAGAGCCCTTTCCTGATAGAAGTCATGGCAAATCTGCTACGATAATTCCCTGCTCATGTCTTTCCTTACCGCAGCTTTAGACTTTCGCAACAGGCATTTTATTTCTAATTTTCAGGTGAAAGTTGCCGGTTTAGTAACAAAAAAAAAAATTGTTTATCTCGGGTACGATATTAAAATCAAATCAAATCATGGCAACTGCAATTGGGTTGCTGTCAGATTTTTGAAGCTGTTGAAGGCATGCGGTGCTCATACAAAGAAGCACATAAAAACATATATAGTTCTCTCTGATTATAACTAGAGGAGAATAATCCGAAGTATAATTAGATCAGTTTTGAAAATGGAGGGCGTTTCATTTCATAGTTGACTATATTCATTTAGCGACAAACAAGAGATGAGGCATGAGCATTGAAGGCTAGTGGCCCAAGTCCTCACTGAATTGCTGATTCATTTTTTCAGTTCAAAGAGGGTATGATGAGGTATTAAACCTCGACATCAGATGCAGGTACATGCACATGTATGGCTAGCAAGAACAAGGCAGATAACATCCAAAAAACACATCATGGTCAATTTATAATGGTACGAACTTGACCTTAATTCACATACCATGGCTGCAGTATCAGTCATGAGCCTCTCGTAGTTTTCGCCATGTAGCTAGCACCATATGATCTAATCCTGGTTCAATATGAACTGGATGGCTGGCTAACTAAGCCAAGTGTCCAATCGGCAATTCAGGGACCATGTGAAGTGCAACAGGACAAAAAAAAAGAAATCACTATCCTGATCATGATGATACTGCTAGTATTTTATAGATGAGAGAGGGCAGAGGTGGTGATGATCATGATGGTGGATAAGAAGATGAGGCCAAAATGGAGGTTCATTTTCCAAATATATGACCATGACATTGGCACTCAATTACATGAAGAAATGGGACAAAAGAAAAACGTAACAGCATTGAATACTACATTTCTTCCAAGGTGGTGATGGTAAATATAATAGTGGTTGTTTTTTAAAGTAAATTTTTATTTTGAAATATATTAAAATGATATTTTTTTATATTTTAAAAATTATTGTTAACACATCAAAATAATTTAAAATATAAAATATTAATTTAAAAATAATTAAAATTTAAAAAAAAATACAATTTTAACCGAGTTTACATAAAGCATCTTCTTCCTCATTCGAGTACTATCCTCGCCTCAACCCATCTTCCCTTCCCCTAGTTGTTTTCCCTGGCTGCTTCCCTACTGCCCCCATAATGTGTACTTCCCACACGTGATTTGCTCGTGAAACTCCTTGTGACTTGACCTTTGAAAAATTAGGGCAAGGTTGCTTCAAATGAAGGCAAGGCCAAGGAAGTTTCCAAGCAAGAAGTTCTTCGTGAAAAGATCTTGCTTCGTTCGTTAAACAGAGATTAATTTGTCTTCAAGTATATATAATCGCTTTCATGGAACAAAAAAAAGTCCCTAAACATGCAAATCTTGCATGTTTAATTATTATAGCACAGCAAGTGGACTATTACAACAATATTTGTTGCATTTGAGTAGTGGATTTGCGCATTACGTGCCTCATGTTGTATGCTTAATTTTTGGACTTTAGCAATAAGGTGCTTTCGGATTAGGTATTGTTCGAAAACACGATAAAATATTGTTAGGTAAAAGTTTGACTTTTTATTTATAATTATTTTTTTAATATTTTTAAATTATTTTAATGTACTGATACAAACAGATGATATATCCAGAGTAACAAATTAAAACAGACAAACAGATGATATATTCAAAGTAATAAATTAAAATAAACAAACAGACAGGGTATAAATGGAAGTTAGAAAAAAATGATAGTTAATTGTGGTGAAAAAATATATACCATGGTAAAAAAAAAAAAGATGGGGGGGTTAATTTAGGGGGGTAAAGAACAACTTGAGAGAATTAGGGATATAATTTTAATTTTTCAAAACTCCGGAGATGCCATTATCAAAGATACACATGCTCTTAAATATATTCCCATAATTAATTGATGGAGATGAGAGTGGTGTATGCACATCATGATGATAGATTAGATGTGGTGATTGCGGAGCTAGTGGCTCCATCTAGTTGGTTAATCTTCTTGAATTATCTAGTAATTTAATTACCGAAACCTTGACCAGCAATTAACTATATACAGCGCAATGCAATCTAAGTCAGATCCACTATAATTAATTATATGTTCTTGCTCGTGATTGTCTTCTCGTTAATGCAAATGATTAAGCACAATGAGGATGAGAAAATTGGGGATTTTGATTTGTTTGGAGGTGCAAGGACCTTTTATTTTCAAATAATATCGGATTAATAGTTTAAGACGTAAAGGGATTAATTTCCGGTGAAAAAAATAGTAATGATAAAGAAAGGCAATTTCAATTTGCGAAGGTCGATGATTCATCCACGCAAGATAAAGATAAAAAGGATTTTTTAAAAATATTTTATTTTAAATTAATTTATTTTTTAATACTTTTCGATCGTTTTGATGGGTTATATCAAAAATAAATTTTAAAAAACAAAAAAATATTATTTTAATACATTTTAAAACAAACACTATAAAAAACAATCATTGCTGCAGTATCAATTATTTAAGTTTTTTTTTTCCTACCTTCTCAAGTGAGGTTTGGGAAATTTCCTGGCAGGACTAATATGATGGTGTAAAAAGCACGTTTTCTTCTAGGTATTAAGATTAGAATTTTAAACTGATATGTAAAAAAGTAAGATCTTCATAAAGTCTGTAATTCAATACAGAGGATCCACCAGATTAAACCTTTAAACAGTCGTCCAATGTACCGGAAAAATAAACAGAAAGAAGAATGCTTTTAACAGTTCTTAGATTTTGATGTAAAGATTGATTCATGTGCTAAGCAGCACCGTCTCAAGGGAGGTTATGGGTTAATAAACAGAATAGAAACTATGGCTTTCTTGAGCCTTGACTAGCAGGTCCAAATACTATACTCCGTCACAGGCCCACACTAATCTTCTTCTTCTTCTTCTTCTTCTTTCGACAGCATCCTAGCTAAACCTAATTCTTAATGGATATCTACTGCGTGGACTCTTTGGTGGCTGATCTTGTCAAACATGGTGAGCTGCCCAGTACTTTAATAACTAATCACTTATTAGTCCTCGAGGAGAGACTGCCTGCTATCCTGCATTGCCCTTCCGCTTCATTTTAATTAAACTCTAGGTTTTTAGAATTATGATATCTTCAGTTCAGACCAGTCTTATTTCTCGCCGACTGAATTCAGAGGAATCACTCATTTTCATTATCCGAATATGATATAGTAGCAAAACCAGAGGTGAAAGGTACTGTCTTATTTGTATTCCTGCCTGTTCCCCTAAGAAAGGAAATGGATCATGTACGTACGTATTTGTTTACACCTTAGGGAGAGGGAGTGATCATCGGTTTCACGTTTACAGTGATAGGAGAAATCTTATACTAATCTGAACTGTTTATGTCCATCGCTACAGCACATGGATGGGATTTATATGAAACAACAACACGAAGGGATCGATCAAGGTGATTTTACTTTGGCCATTGATATGATTCACTATTCACTATAATAGTGAACCGACATGCATATATGGGTTTTCTAAAAAAAAGTGTTTGTCATTTAACCAGGGTTATTCTTGTCTTTTTCACATAGCGCATTCTCTTCGTAGGTTAGAGATATTTTTAATGAAGTATAATAATTAAAATATCATAGAATAAAAAAAAACACCATAAAACAGGGGTGTTTTAAGTCTTTTTTGTTTTTAATATATAGTTAAGTTAAAAATATTCCCTTGAAGCCAAAAGATTTAACTCATGGAATTAGAGTCTTTTTATGTCTTTTTTTTTTTTTGTTAATTGTCGGTTTGGTCAAGAACAATAACATCATTTAGTATTTAATTAATGTTTTTTCAAATAAAAAATTTACTGGAATGTGTGGCGACTTTCAATGGTGGAAAATATGTTTTCGTCATCTCATTTTATTCTTTGTTGTCACCTTTTCCCTTTTATGTTGAACGTGTCATTTTACGATGATCGGTTTATCACCGGTAACCCCTTTTTTCCCCTTCATCTCTCTCTTTCCCTTTAAAATTTTTATGGTTTTTAATTTTATCATTCAATTTAAGTTTATGGTTTTTTTCCCCAATAACAATAGCAATAGTAATTGTAATAATATTAGTAATAATATTAATGATACTAGTAATAATGTTAATAATGTTGTTGCTGCTGATGTTATTGTTGATATTATTGTTGCTGCTAC
>Ga0325410_1007652_pt1 | contig 11781 bp, 10 predicted proteins | sample PopdelMetagenome_16_FD_206182 | JGI IMG/M metagenome (GOLD analysis project Ga0325410, IMG submission 206182) | Populus deltoides microbial communities from Bellville, Georgia, United States - Xylem-PdIQD-R3 | ecosystem: Host-associated > Plants > Phyllosphere > Stem > Wood/Secondary xylem... | reverse complement strand
TTTTTTTTTTAAATAATCATGTGACAAGTTGCCTACTAGTCAATTTTTCGATCACCTTTGGTGACTAAAAAATTAGAGCAAAACTTTTAAACTCCAAAAACTTGTTTTCACTTGAAAACACATAAAAAAAACCGATAAAAATCTTGATAAACCAATTACCAATCCCAAGTCATTTTGTAAGAGAAAAAATAAATCAAACGAACCAAATTTATTTTTCTAGCATGTTCATAGAGGAAAAAAAAACAACTTTATGAAACCCCTCTTTTGAGAAGACAAGTTTATTGATATAAATATTAGTTTTTTTTTGTTTAACTGAAATGTGATTAAATGATCACTTTCTCTCTTCTAAAAAAATTCCAATGATTTTCTAATGAAGTGATGTATTAAAACAATGAGAAGTTCAAGGACTAAAATGAAAAAAATAGCAAGATGCGTTTCAGGATTCCATTTCTTTGCTAATTGCCATAACAAAAAATAAATAAATATGGGGAAATCAATTCACAGTTTTGAGCTGAAGAATGGAGCTAGAATTCCTTCAGTTGGGTTAGGAACATGGAGGGCTGCCCTTAGTGTGGTTGATGATGCTGTCACTACTGCTGTTAAGGTTGGCTGGGTTTTTCTTTTTAATGCTCCCCTACTTTTTACCTATAAATAATATCCTTAAAGTGATTTTCTTGAGGATTTTGTGTTGAATAGACAACAACTAATTTTATTTTTCTTTTCTTAATGGATCTAAATACTACCTTAAATTTGCTTCTCTTTTCCACCCAAAAGTAATTAGCTTATAGTGGTCTACGTGTGAAATAATTGTGATCTTTCCCTTAATTGTTTATTCCTCCTTCATTTGAGAAATGGAAGAGGTCATTGCTGTGCTGCTATATAACTTATGGGATTAGATAGTTGATCGTCTAATGCTTACAAGCTACAAATTGGATTGTGTCAACTCACTGCGCTTGACAATGGTATTGCATAAATGTTGAAATACCTTTTTAAGTCTTGGAAGATGAAATGGTCGGCCATTTCATTGTTTTTATTGCTCTCTGCATCAAGCATATTCATGTAATTCTTTATGTTTTATTCACCTGTTAATTCCCTACTTGATGTTTGGCCTTCCGTCACCGAAACATTTGGCTTGAGCAGGCAAGGTCCAAGCCTCCATTAATGCTAGCGATATAAACTTGCTGATATGTGAATTAAATCATCCTTGTGTTCCAGTCTAGCGGTGATAAGAAAAAAAAACAAAAGATTAATCCATCTTGAGAATTAGTTGCTGGTTTTTCAAGTTGGTTGTGCATTGAAGAAGCTATTCGATGATGGTGTAGTGAAGCGGCTCAAGATTGAGGTTCTCAAGAATCCAATTCTTAAAATGATTGCTGAGAAATTAGGCAAGTCCCCGGCACAAGTGGCTCTTTGGTGGGGACTACAAATGGGCCACAGTGTGCTACCTAAAAGCATAAACAAGGCAAGAATCATAGAAAACATTGGCATTTTTTACTGGTCTATTCCTAAAGACTTATTTTCCAAGCTTTCTGAAATTGAGCAGGAAAGTGACAAGGTTCTCTCTCAATGTTTTTTGCTTGTGTGAATGTTTCTGTGCACTTGCTTTACCTAATACTTTTTTTTTTGTCTCGAGCTGCATTGCACCTACTATATATCTGATTATAATTGTAGTTCTGAGTAAGTAATAGTTTACGACGGTTATATAAAAATTTGCTTGAATTGGCCTGCAAGATTTTGTGGGTCTGGTCATGCAAGTGGGTCTGTTTGCGTTAATGCACTTAGGCTCATGTTTTATCCACTTGTTAATTCCCTACTTGATGTTTGGCCTTCCGTCATCGAAACATTTGGCTTGAGCAGGCAAGGTCCAAGCCTCCATTAATGCCAGCAATATAAACTTGCTGATGTGTGAATTAAATCATCCTTGTGTTCCAGTCTAGCAGTGATAAGAAAAAAAAACAAAACAAAACAAAACAAAACAAAAGATTAATCCATCTTGAGAATTAGTTGCTGATTTTTCAAGTTGGTTATGCATTGAAGAAGCTATTCGATGATGGTGTAGTGAAGCGGCTCAAGATTGAGGTTCACAGAAGATCAAGATTGAGGTTCTCAAGAATCCAATTCTTAAAATGATTGCTAAGAAATTAGGCAAGTCCCCGGCACAAGCGGCTCTTCGGTAAGGACTCAGAAGATCAAGATTGAGGTTCTCAAGAATCCAATTCTTAAAATGATTGCTAAGAAATTAGGCAAGTCCCCGGCATAAGCGGCTCTTCGGTAAGGACTACAAATGGGCCACAGTGTGCTACCTAAAAGCATAAACAAGGCAAGAATCATAGAAAACATTGACACTTTTTACTGGTCTATTCCTGAAGACTTATTTTCCAAGCTTTCTGAAATTGAGCAGGAAAGTGACAAGGTTCTCTCTCAATGTTTTATGCTTGTGTGAATGTTTCTATGCACTTGGTCTACCTAATACTTTTTTTTTTGTCTCGAGCTGCATTGCACCTACTATATATCTGATTATAATTGTAGTTATGAGTAAGTAATAGTTTACAACAGTTATATAAAAATTTGCTTGAATTGGCCTGCAAGATTTTGTGGGTCTGGTCATGCAAGTGGGTCTGTTTGCGTTAATGCACTTAGGCTCATGTTTTACCTACTTGATGAATCTTGGGATCATAAATTGGCTCTCTGAATTTATCAAGTAATTGCACGCAACTAAATCATTCATGAGCTATAAGAAGTAATTTACTTCCTTCAAAATGATTGACCTTATAATTTAAACATGAAGGAGAGGCTTGTTACAGGAACTACTTTTGTGCATGGAACTTATGGTGCATCGAGGACATTGGATGAACTCTGGGATGGTGAAATGTGAGAAGATTTCAGGTGTAAAAAGTCTGGATTTTCCATTTTAGCTACTTGTCTCTCACATTACTCAATTTTCAAATGTTTAGCCAGTTCTTAATTATTAAAGCAGCAATGATGTTGAATAAAAAAAACAGGTGGACAATATGTTGCTATATATTTAGCAGCATCAAAGCCACTTGATTACATTTCAGTCATGAAAGTTTACCAAAATCATATCAAGAAATGTATTTATTATAAATAGATGAAAACATATTCACAAGACATTCTGCCTCAAAATCAAGTGTGTTCATAGCAGCGCAGCAGTCATCTCAGCATTTATGGAGGTGGCAATGAACAGTTGGATCCCAAGTATCCATGTTGTGAGGAAGAGAGCATTACTTGCCTAATTGTTCGTTGGCACAAGGTATGGTTTGCATCTACGGTCAGGATGTTGAATTGACCTTAAGCAACTACTGCTTTGACGCATGCATACTATTTGTTTTCCAAAACTTAATTTTAAGTCCTCTCTGTCTTCTTCAAGCACGCGGCTGATGAATAACCATCAAATTAGGAAGGATCATTTTTCTTCAACTAATAAGGCCACACAAAATATCTTTAATAATAACAATAACAACAACAACAATGATAATAATTAATGATGAGATTATCAATCACTTGTTGATCCATCTCCAATTTATTTTTTTATTTTTTTAATCTTATTTATTATTCTTAAGATTAGAGATATCTTTCCTTTCAATCTCATCTATGATTTTTAAGAATCTAGTATAATGTTATGATCTCTACCAATATATTTCATGTTATCCTTTTTATGGCAACAATGCAACTTTTTTCTTCTTTTTTTTTTTTTATGTTGTTCACCATGGTTACTCCAATTTTTTGTTTTGTTTTAGTGTCATAATTATATTATATTGACAGGGAAAAAAAAAGAAAAAAAAAAGAGAGAAAAGAGCACCATAACTGAGATGGAACAAAACTATAAAATAAAAGGTGTACTGCTAAATATTATTTTTACATGATAAATATTTTTGAAGAATACACACATGTATCATAAATAGAACTGATTAACAGTCTTGTACTATTTTAATTTTTTTAGGTCCTATTTATTTTTATATTTTAAAAGCGTTTTTAAAAAAAAAATAATTTTTTTGGTGTTTTTAGATCATTTTGATGTGTTGATGTCAAAAATAATTTTTTAAAAATAAAATTTTTTTTGATACATTTCCGAGTAAAAAACACTTTGTAAAACAACCGCAATCACAATCCCAAACACGCTCTTAGTCCTGTTAATCCCGCCGCCGGCTGCACAATCTGCCCTAAGATTAGCGGTCACTAGCCATGTGCCCGCGCTTTGTTTTTACTTAGATTTCAAGTTAATTTTTAATATTAAAAAAATATACTGGTAGTTTGAATGCATTTTTTGACAGATAGGACTCTAATTTATTTTTTAACACGAGAAAAGCTTAAGTATTTTGAATGCATTTTTGGGCTTAATGAAAATTTTAAATTAAATATTGAAAAGTTGTAAATAATAAGAAGAGTTGTAAATATTAACTAAAAACTAAAATGTAAAGCTGAAAAATAAATGCACAAGCTTGATTTTATGATGTGAGGAGAATCTTTCTTTTATATGTAATTATATGGAAATAAAAATAAATTTCATAAGAAAATTAATAATTTAAATTCAATAGAGAAAACAAAATTATTAGTATAATTTTTTTATTATTATTAACACATGTTTTTTGTTAATATATCTTTATTCAACTATATTTATTGTATAGAAACTGAAAGCAATAAAAATGAATATTCAAAAACAATTAAACGACTTAAAATAAAGTTAAAAAGATATTTGTTTGGTTTAAAACTTTTTTTTTCTTATTAATTCATTTTCTTTAATATTTTTTATTAGAATTTGTTTTATAAAAAAATTATAATAATTTTAAAAGCAAGTTTAAATAAAATAAATAAATTATTTTAATAAAAATGTATAAAATTGAGAAAAATCATATAGAAAAATTACAGTAAAAAAAAATAGTTGGATATATCTTCTGTATTTAGAAAATCATGCATAATAATTTTGTTATATAATTATTTAGAAAGAAATTTTTAATATCAATATAAAAATTGAAAATATTATTTGAAAATAATAGCATAATTAGATAACTATTTAAACATCATTAAAATAAAAATATTAATTGTTTTATTTAATTATAAAATACAAAAAGAAAATAAAAATAAGGTAAGAAAAATTAAAGGGTTAGGAGCACATGGGTTGGAAACATAGGTCAACGCTTGTGCTTTTGTTTTTTTTTTTTTAATCTTATCCTGTGGTTTGTTTGTCAATTGTTTTTAGTAAATTATGAGGATAATGTTTCATCCGCCTCCAGTATTTTTTGGTGATCTGAACTGGTTCCATTCACTAAAAAATTAGGGTTTTGGATCTCCAAAAACCAAAATCTCAACTCCTTTTTTTTTTTTTTTTTGTCTCAAAAACATCTAAAAATATATTTTATGAATCCTCTGTAACCCTATTTCTAATAACAAAATACATTATAATCAATTCAAAAACTCAAATTCAATCACATTAAAAAGTCTTTATAAGATTCAATCTACTTTTTTAGACATCATTAAAAGTGAAAACTACATCCCCTATGTTCTTTTCTCAAATACGAATCTATAAACATAAAAATCAAAGTCATGGTGGTTGGAATTTGGCCAACCATGAGTTTTCTCTCTTTTTAAAAATTTAGTTGACTTTCTCTCTTCTCTCTCAAGAACCAATGACTGAAATGAAGTTTAGGATCAAAATAAAAAAAAAAAATTAGAAAGGACTAAATTGAAAATAAATTAAAGGATTAAAGTGTAGATTTATGCACCTCTTGAAAATTACACACCGATAACAAGTTGTTACTTATTGTAAATCTTGATTCTTGTTATTTTAATATTTGTTTTTGATAATAATCCCATCTAAAATTGGCATGTCATCCAATTCTGAAACAATTCTAAAATCCTAGAGAAAACGATAAAAACAATTCAAATGCATATGATCCCGAGGGGATGAATTCAGGCATTGTTTTAGAACAGACACTTACTGTCGTTCTTCGCCCTAGTAGTCAAAGAGCTAGCTCGACTCATGCTAGTGAATCATATCTTCAACCAAGCTGGTCTTTGAGTTCAATTTTTGGAAGGAAAGTCAATGGAAGATGTGTTCTTGCTAAGTGTAGTAAAGTATATCTTCAGCTTGAGAGAGGCCTAGTTGCTGAATTGAAAAAAGATGTCAATTATGGGGCCTGACTATATTGCCTCTGGAGGGTTTGATGCTGAATCAAGCTTTGACTTGTCAGTTAATCCTGATAAGGTACTTAAAGAAGAAAATAGTAGGCACGGAATAGACTCTTTTCTTTATGAATTTTCAGTTGAGAAGTACAACAGCTCTAAACCATTTGATCTAAGGCCTAACATGGAAATTTCCTATAATGTGGTCATCACGACAAGCACCATTACATGCTAGTAGGTTTTTGATGTTCAGTGGGAATGAAAGAGGTGCAATTGCTATCTTGTTGAAATCTACTGATGAACTGAATGACAGTCCCCTGGGTGCTAAAAGTGCTAGTGATGGATGTGAGTTGAATGTTAATATTTTCCAAGTTGTCCCTTGGTATATTAGGGTATATTGTCATTCTCTCCAGTTGTTTGTGGATGATATCAACCAAAGGCAGTGGGAGCTTTTGTGGAAAAGATGCATGTTTTTCCTTCCAAAGACAAGATATCACCTGCTATGATGGAGATGGTTCTGAAGCTTCCTTGTGGTGTGAAATCAGCTGCTTTGATATTAGAGTTCGATAAGGTAGGCTTTAGCACTTCATTGTTTTCTAGTTTGACTCGGAAAAGTAGAGTGAATTGATGAACGAATTCAGGTGTGGTAAAATATTTAATATCGTGAGAAACCAGTCTGTGGACACAGTGGCAAACGGCAAATAGATTATAATTTCCTGTCTGCTAGATATTTTTTATAGCCTCAGCTTTTGCATAATTAACTTGAAATGTTGTCAATGCTTTGCGTGGACATCCTTTGTTAATCTGCCCGATACTAAAAGCACATTATGATAGCTTTCTCAATGAACCTAAGGGCATTAAACTAAGTCATCTAAATGCTCCATTTCACCGAATCTTGCTATTCTGATGATTTTCAACTTGTAAATTGATGCACAGAGAAAGATACTAATAGTCTAACAAAATGGAAAAACATACTGTTATTAATGATCACATGCACACAGGACTGTTTCTTATACAGCCAAACTGTATTTTATTTGTGTTTCTCATGTACTTTTTACGATACGTTAACAGGGATTTTTGCACATTGATGATTACCCTCCAGATGCTAATCTAGGATTTGATATTCTGTCAGCTGCAATAAGCTTACCCAACTTCCATGCAAGCATGTTTTTCCCTAGCAATGACTCTGTGAGGAAGTCACCCATGCTGTCTAAATTTCAGGTGATATGATCATCTAGACTCTCAAAGTGCTGGACGACAATTCAAGTTTATTTGATTGATTATGGATCTGTGATGCAGGAAAAGAGTCATGTTCTCTCTTACACTGAAGTATTAGTTGTACCTTTGACAACTCCTGATTTTAGCATGCCGTACAATGTCATCACAATCACTTGCACTGTATTTGCACTGTATTTTCTGTCACTTATCAATGTACTTCGACAAAGGGTTGGAGAGGCGGAAAGATTCCTTGAAAGCAAAGGTAACTTGTGTCTCTTGGATTGAGTTTGTTGTAACTAGAATATGGTCTGTGAATGGCCCTCTCTCATGGATTAATTCAATATTTACAATCTAAATATTGGTGATGGTGAATCAACAAAACTCTCAAGTTGCTGGATTGGATGCTAGTTATATGATGATATCCACAAATCAAAATATGTGCGTGGTATCCGAGACATTTGTTCTGAGCTGATCATTTTCGATCCTAGAAAATGACAGTGTCCTTCATTCTCAAACAGTTTTCAATTGTTTTGGCTTGGCTCCCGATCTTTACTTTTTCGTTCCCCTATTTGCAGCTTCTGCAAAAGCTGGTCGCCTTTCTGAAATGGTGTCCAGAATGTCTGCCAAGATAAGCGGAAGATCACAGGAATCTCCCAAATCACCTTCAGATTCATCACCATTGATGAATTCTAAATTAATACTTAATGCCTTGTTCGTGGCTGCACTTGCAGTTGCATGGCGATATATATATCTTGAATGACAACACCAGAAGGTAAGTTAGGGGCCTGCAATGTACAATACGTGCAAAAGGAAACGTACTTGTAGCATTAAACCACGTGTTGTCCTCCTCTGTAATTTGGAAATTTGTTTTTATACGGTGTTGGTGAGCAGATCATCCCCTTAAGTATCATCACCAATCCATCCCTGATTGATTCTTTCATCCATTTTATGTTGGGAACTCCATCAACAACATTAATTGCTGACAGAATATTTCATTGCATATTCCATCATAAATGCACCTTAATTGTTGTTGGAATATTTCATCGCCTATTCCATTAGAAAGTAAGTGACCATTTTCAACAAAAACTCCATCAATATGTTTTGACAAAATATGTCGTCAATGATTATGTTTGAAATTCCAAAACCTTTTGTAACTTTTTGATGAAACTTTACCTAACATTTTCAATGAAAACACCGATGAAATTGATTGTTTCATTGATAATTATATCATAATGTCACACTAATGTGAACCTTGTGGTTATAAAAATCTAGAAACTCAGTCAAATCAATCCCTTTTAAAAAAGTTAAATTTAGACTTATGATTGAGTGTGACATAACAATAGCATGTACTAATGCATCAAGATTATATAGAAAACAAACCACCATTCAACTGGGGGTTTTTTTCAATAAGTCAGAGTAGTTTAATAAAAAATCAAAAATAAGATAATTCTCTCCCAACACACAATATATGACAATAATGTACAACTTAAAAAATAAGAGAATTAGATGATTTGAGTTGAAATTTTCAAGTTATATTTAGGGTTTGATATGAATGAACTGGGGTTTTTTGAAAAATTAGTTTGAATTAATATTATTTATTTGTATTTAGTTGTGATACTAGTGAAGTTATAGAAAAATTTGACAAAATTTATGATTGTGTGTTATGGTGTATCACTGACCATGGAAGAAGAAATTTAGGGGTTAATTATGTTTTTGAATGTGTATATATGTAAATCAAGAAAAATATAAAGAAGGAATTATGGTGATTGGAAGGAAGAGAGGATGAGCCAACCATGGTAGGTGAAAATAGGAAATATTTGATATAAATTTATATGTGAGGAAATTATGAGTGAATGAAATAGTTTACATAATGTGATTAAGAGAAAAGAACTTTATTGTTGCTAATGAAAATGTAGGTTGGCCAAAGGAAAAAGAAATGAAAACTTGCATAGGTAAGTGTATGTATTTAATGTATTTATAATTGAATATCTTGTTGTTTGGTTATGAGATGATGAATGATAAAGTAACTGTGATAAATTTACAAGAATATGGTGAAATCATGTTTATTTCATAAGTGTAAACATGTTGATGGTGTCTTGACATTAACTAGAATTTTGAGTGAATTAGTATATATTGATTTATAATGAAATTGAATTTTTGATATTTTGAGAGATATGATTTGCAACAAATTGGATTATTTGATGTGATGATTTTATTAAACAATGTATTGTGCCTTGAAATTAGGACCATTGAGCTTATGAATAAGTTTATAATGAACGGAAATCCTATTATTACAGGGGAGGTTGTTGGGGGAGGATCTCAATTAGGAGAAGTGAGACCATCGCAAGTAGGAGGTAAGTGTTTTCATCTCATTTGAATTTTAGAATTTATTCCATAATTGTATTTTTTTTATTATTATGTTAATGGATATGAAAAAGAAGAAAAAGAGAAACTAGGAGAATAGGGATATTGCTATATTTATTAATAACCATGAGGGGTTGCTGGATTATTAAAAATCAAATGGATTGCTGGATTTATTAGTAACTGAAAGGGGTTGCCAGAATAGTGGCATCAGCTGGATTGCTGAATCAATGGCCTCCTTGAGAAAATGGCTGGAATGTTGGTAATCAAATTATGATTATAAAAATTGGTTATTAAGAAGTGTGAAATTATAGGGAGATTTAAATTAATATTGCTGGTATTAAGGGTATATTGGAGAGGAATAGCAAAAATTATGAATATTAACTTCTTTTATATTGAATATTGTAATTTAATATTATGAATTAAATGTTTAATTACATGTCATTCACATTTTCAACCGGAGTAGTAGTGATTTGTGTAGCATACTATAGTATAGTTATTATAAATGAATGACATGTTCAAAATCTTTTGAATGTATATCTAAATATTATTAGGATAGCATTTTGAGACATGTAATACTTTTATTATCATTTTAAGGATTGTAATTAATTTTAAAAGTTAATTAATTATGAACTCATATTTATTATTAGAGATAATAATATATTGTGTAGAGTAAACATTTTGTATGTAATATATGTGTTATTGTTTAGGTTTCGCTATTTAGTTGTATTTTAAATTCATGTTTAAATGAATGATTGAATTATTAATAAAATGAAAAATTACGGTTGAGTTTATATGGGACATGATCTAGAATGGTTGGATCAAAATTGTAATTGGATAATTTGAAAGATTGATCGAAGTGAAAATGTTGATAACTTGGTACATTGACATGAAGGAGAAACTCTGTCAAATTTTTTATAAAATAACTATCATCATTATGTAATAAACTAATGTAAATAAAAAAATCCTTCTGAAATTTGCGAGTCTTATATAATAAGCTATATTTGGATGGTAAAATTCAAGAATATTACATAACCCATGATGCTGAAATTAATTAAACCCAAAAAGTAAATGGATCAGACTCCTTTTATGCATAGATTAAGTTGACTAAGGTCTAATCATCACTTGTTGAAGTTATGACCTCCTTGAAATTCACCTTGCCCTAAATACTCTGAATGTCAGACACACTAAATGTGTCTTTGAGATTTTTTTGCCATTGATTTTATAATTGACATATCTGGAACTTCTAATGGATCTTTTGATGTAGTTTGGATCACATCATCCCCTCTATCCTAAAAAATATTTGACCTTGAATCATCACCTTCATCAAACAAAGAGAGATAAAAATATTAAAAACAACAATATCACCATATTCACTAGATAGTTCCACTTTTAGGCATTGTCATTAATTCTTTCAAGGATTTAAAATGAAACATCTACTCTCAGTATCAACTTGGATCTCTTATATTCAGAAAACCTCTATTTGCGTATATGCATCAAACCTAATCATTTGGTTCAAAGATAACCCTTTTTATCCCTTTATTAGCTTTGAATGCATATTGCTTATTCTTTTTCTATATTTGTCATCGTACATTATCATGAAGAGTCTTCACTATTTGTGTTTGAACTAATTCTTTCATCTACATGTAAGAAATCACATCCAAAGGAGTTAAAGGATTAAAATCATAAATAATCTTAAAAGGTGAATAATCGATAATAGAATGCACACTTCTGTTATATGTAAATTCAAAAAACAACAGGCAATCTTCCCAAATCTTTAACTTTTTTGAATGAAAGTTATTAACAATGTAGTTAAAGTCATATTAACTACTTCAGTTTGGTCATTTGTGTGTGGATTACAAGTAGTAGAAAATAACAATTTTGTTCCTAACTTACCCCTACAAAACCTTTCAAAAGTAGCTAAAAACTATCTTCTTAAATAATAGGTCTACTATGTTCGTTGTATAATTGATTTTATGACAAGATATAAAATCTGCTATCTTAGAAAACTTATCTGAAACCATAAAAATAGAATTCATAACCCCTTTTTTACTTAGGCAA
>Ga0325410_1007651_pt1 | contig 11781 bp, 11 predicted proteins | sample PopdelMetagenome_16_FD_206182 | JGI IMG/M metagenome (GOLD analysis project Ga0325410, IMG submission 206182) | Populus deltoides microbial communities from Bellville, Georgia, United States - Xylem-PdIQD-R3 | ecosystem: Host-associated > Plants > Phyllosphere > Stem > Wood/Secondary xylem... | reverse complement strand
ATATTCCATGCCTTTGTGATTTCTGTCGTCTTTGCTTTCACGGGTTCCTTTTGTTCTCTGATGATTGATAAGAAGCCTAAGGTTAGCAGGTTTTTTGCTTATTTATCAGTGATTTCCATGGCTTCGGTCTTTTCTACTGTTGTTTTTCCCTTGTTTTTAGATAGTTTCAAGTGGGGTTTTCAGGGGAAGAAGCAGGTCATGGTTGAATGAGATTGAATCAAGACATCCCCAAGGTCCTGCCCTTTATGTGAACAATCTTTCGCTACCTGGCTGCGGGTTGCAGGAAACCCTAGCTGGGCTTATGTGAAAAATAACTATGAACTAATTAGGGTTTTTTACTTGGGTGTGTGGGGCTGGTGGTGTTTTGTGAGACTTATGGTTTTCTATATTTTCCAAAGCTATTAAGTAATGAATAAATAAAACTGCGTTGTGTTTTTCTCTCCTTTAGCTTGAAAGAAAGATTGTGGATGTTTTTACTTGGAAGAGATTTTGTAGCTTGCTGTGTCAGATGCATAAATAATGAGCTATTTTTGTTTCAAAATTATTAAATTATATGGTAATTAACCTTTAAGAATTTGTCAAGGACACGGAGGAATATCTCCTCTTATAACCATAAGAAATTCTAATAATTTTGGTTTGGTTGGAGACCAGAAGTGTTCATACTAAAATCAAATTTAAAGACTAACTGGAAAACCCTATTGAATTAGAAGGAAATGGCAGATTTTCCACCAAATCAAAGATAGAGAAAAAAAAATCTTTTGCATGTGCAAGGAGTTTGAAACAAATCAACAGCAATCCCTTGTTTTTGTTTTAGCAATGTCACGTCTTCACGATGACTAAGGGAAAGTTTCTAAGATTTTATGCTCGAAATCCTGGCTTTCAAACATGTAAAGCTTGAATCATCAAGTCAAGCAGTTTTCAGGAGGAAATTTGTCTTGAATTAAAATTTTAAACTCAACACTTCCATGGTACAAAAGAACACAGTGCTTAGTTTCAGAGTCTGATGCTTCGACTAATTCTTGCGTTGATTCCAGAGCTTTCACCACCATAAGGACCAGAAGGTCCTTGCCCTAGTCGGCGCTTCTGTGCTTTATCATGCTTTGTCTGGGCAAAGAGAGAGGGGGAGAAGTAAGTTCCTAACTCAAGGACAATTCCCCAGGTGAAAAACAGAAAGATGTGGAGTAATCTATCATGCGGCAAAATAAACTAAAACAATGAACATACCCTGTATTTCTTCCTTGGATTTTTTGTCAACTTGTTGCGCGGACGTGTGAGCTCTCTGTTCTTCTCAATCTGGTGTCATTAAAAAAACAGAAAGTGCGTATATTTGTAAGTCAATACCAGCAGGGAACGATTAGTGATATGACGTTTTCCATCAACAGTTTCAGGCAAGGATGGGGGTGCTGAGGTCCTGTAAAAGCAATTTGACAGTTTAATTACATAAATTGACTGAAGGGTTTAATCTGAGTTATCTTGGGCAAAAAATTTGACGATTCAAGTAACAAGCAACCGCCACGAGTTCAACTCTCAGAAGGATCTCTGCACTTTCTAGCCAGTGCAGGTACAAGAGCATGGTTTGATTGTAATGTTCAAGAACAGTGAACAAGTAAACCAACCTTGTGTAAATCTCAGCTTTGGCAGCGAGTTTGGCTTCGAGTTTTTGCTTCACTTGTTCGTACAAATCATCTTCTGAGGATTCAGCATCTTCATCCATATCATCATTTTTGTCAGACTCAATTGCAAGTTCATCCTCAGACATAATTCCAGCACCTGCCAGCACTCTAAGCTCATGCTTCCTCCTCCTCTCTCCATTATCTTCTCTCTCAGGCAAATCATCACCACCACAAACAACCTACTCACAGGGGGCTAAAGGGAAAAAAATCACATCAAAATGTAATCTAAATTACTCGGCACAAACATTATAGTTATAAAAAAAGCTAAATAGCGTGGAGATTCCACTATAATTATAGACATAAATTACTATGGATTATGACAGTGAAATTACATGAGTATGTTGTGTAATTAAAAAGGTCATGGAGGATGTTTTAGTATTTTTCATGTTGAATTTTTATTTTTTTAATCGAAAAGCTGTTAGCACGTGTCCACATGTCTCAACGAGTGGACGACACTTACGTTATAAAGGTGACCTGTCAGATACTTATCAGTGACTAAATTTAGTCATTCGCAGCTTCACTAGGTGCACAAGCGTGCTTTCTTACACATAGTGTGACACGTGTATACATAGCTTGGTTGGATTACCGTTGGTGATCAATTGTTTATATTTTTTCTTTCTTCTCTCTCTCTCCTGACAACTAAAGTATATAAGTATCTTCTTTTTATTTGTTGTTTGCTTGGGTCTGGCATGACTTCCAGACCGAAGTCACTTAGATCAGCATGACTGCCAGATCTAAAGCTCTTGGGTTAGCATGATTGTTAGACCTTGCCCGTTTACCCTTTAGTGACTTAAATATAAACCTTCAATTTAGGGATATTTAAGTCTTTTCAGCTGGCTCAGTGGTTATTACAAGATTGTTTGGGAGTGTATGTGTCTTTTTCAATTTCACACACAGTTAAAGTACTCTTATACTCCTATAGTCAACAAAAATTAGAATTGTTTACCAATATCTTTCTTGGTTTTTTACAATATTCGTAACAATAAAAATAAATTATTTACCCCAAGATTAAAAAAGGATAAGCTGCTAGAAAATGGTATTTTAGGTTTTTTCAATTTTTATATACAGTACAATAACACTTTTAGCCTCAAAAAAAAAAAACTTGAGTCTAGTGTTTTTGTTAGATCCAAGCACCTTGGATCTAGCAACCGCGCTAGGTCCAAGAGCCTTGGGTTTGATATTATTCAAGATGATCATGTTGCATGTCATATTTAAGACGTTTAAAATTTTTTCTAAATTCTTAAAAAAAAATTTACATTTAAAAAGAAATTTAATATTATCCCGCTGTAAAATTCGAGCTAATATACTAATAATTTACTATATGGTCAGAGTCGCTCCAAAATAGTGATAAAAAGTTGAAATCATTTTCAAAAATTCCTCAAGAGATGTTGAAGAGTCAAGTTAGGTATTGCTTGTTGGAATGATATCCGTTGAACCTTCAATCATTCTAATAACGATTACAGAAAGCAGCAGCAATATTGGTAAAAAATCTTTTGCTAGCTGGCTGCGGTTTACGGGAAACCCTAGCTGGGCTTTTGTGAAAAGTAACTATGAACTACTTTGGGTTATTTACCTTGGTGTGTGGGCTGGTGGTGTTTTGTGAAATTTATGGTGCTCTATTTATCACAAAGCTAACATGTAATGAATAAAGAAAACTGGGTTGTGTTTTTCTCTCCCCCTTTAGCTTGGAAGAAAGATTGTGGATGTTTCTACTTGGAAGAGATTTTGTAGTTTGCTGTGTCAGATGCATAAATAATGAGCTATTTCTTTCAAAATTATTAAATTATATGGTAATTAACCTTTAAGAAATTGTCAAGGACACGAAGGAATATCTCCTCTTTTAACCATAAGAAATTCTAAAAATTTTGGTTTGGTTGGAGACCAGGAAGTGTTCACACTAAAATCAAATTTAAAGACTAACTGGAAAACCCTATTGAATTAGAAGAAGGAAATGGCAGATTTTCCACCAAATCAAAGATAGAGAAAAAAAAAATCTTTTGCATGTGCAAGGAGTTTGAAACAAATCAACAGCAATCCCTTGTTTTTGTTTTAGCAATGTCACGTCTTCACGAAGACTAAGGGAAACTTTCTCAGATTTTATGCTCGAAATTCTGGCTTTCAAACATGTAAAGCTTGAATCATCAAGTCAAGCAGTTTCAGGAGGAAATTTGTCTTATATTAAAATTTTAAACTCAACACTTCCATGGTACAAAAGAACACAGTGCTTAGTTTCAGACAAAAGAACACAGTGCTTAGTTTCAGAGTCTGATGCTTCGACTAATTCTTGCGTTGATTCCAGAGCTTTCACCACCATAAGGACCAGAAGGTTTCTTGATCTGGCGCACTTGCCCTAGTCGCCGCTTCTGTGCTTTATCATGCTTTGTCTGAGCAGAGAGAGTGGGGGAGAAGTAAATTAATAATTCAAGGACAATTCCTCAGGTGAAAAAAAGAAAGATGTGGAGTAATCTATCATGCGGCAAAATAAACTAAAACAATGACCGTACCCTGTATTTCTTCCTTGGATTTTTTGTCAACTTGTTGCGCGGACGTGTTAGCCCTCTGTTCTTCTCAATCTGGTGTCATTAAAAAAACAGAAAGTGCGTATATTTGTAAGTCAATACCAGCAGTGAACGATTATAGTTGACAAAAGATGGTGAAATTGATGCATTCTTGCCTGATAAGTGATATGACGTTTTCCATCAACAGTTTCAGGCAAGGATGGGGGTGCTGAGGTCCTGTAAAAGCAATTTGACAGTTTAATTACATAAATTGACTGAAGGGTTTAATCTGAGTTATCTTGGGCAAACAATTTAACGATTCAAGTAACAAGCAACCACCACGACTTCAACTCTCAGAAGCATCTCTGCACTTTCTAGCCAGTGCAGGTACAAGAGCATGGTTTGATTGTAATGTTCAAGAACAGAGAACAAGTAAACCAACCTTGTGTAAATCTCAGCTTTGGCAGCGAGTTTGGCTGCTCGTTTTTGCTTCACTTGTTCGTACAAATCATCTTCTGAGGATTCTGCATCTTCATCCATATCATCATTTTTGTCAGACTCAATTGCAAGTTCATCCTCAGACATAATTCCAGCATCATCCTCGGTCCTAATTCCAGCATCATCCTCGGTCTTAACTCCAGCATCTGCCAACACTCTAAGCTCGTGCTTCCTCCTCCTCTCTCCAATATCATCTCTCATAGGCAAATCATCATCACCAGAAACAACCTACTCACAAAGGAGCAAAAAGAAAAAAAAATCACATCAAAATGCAATCTAAAATACTCGGCCCAAACATAATTTACTATATGGTCAGAGTCACTCCAAAATAGTGATAAAAAGTTGAAATCATTTTCAAAAATTCCTCGAGATGTTGAAGAATCAAGTTAGGTGTTGCTTGTTGGAATGATATCCATTGAACCTTCGATCATTTTAATAACGATTACAGAAAGCAGCAGTTTCTCAATTCCTGCTCTAGCATCAATTTCAGATGCGAGTAATTAGGATAAATAAAACTCAGCTCAGTATGCACCGAGTCAAAACAATTGAATTTTAAGAGTCTAATTTGTAATGATCCATTTCGAAAGGGTTAAATTTGAAGTGGAATCTTCCAACTCAATTTCTTCTCATCAACTTGAGCAACTTGGGGGTTAATATCAGATGAGCAATCATGTGGATGCTGGAGACTTAATTCCTTTATAAATGATAACTGTTTTAATTGAAACATATCTATCCAGTTGGAGAACCGCTATGCCTAATTTATTTCCAGGCTGTGATAAATTGAAGAGGACATAAAAAGAAAGGGCATGGCTAAGTCACATAAAATAGGATGTAATTAATACCTTCGGCTTATTCTGTTTGGAAATAACAAGTTTGGAAAGTTTCTTTGATCCCAACAAGCTTGTATGCTCATTACTCAATCTATGATTGCCCTTCTCATCATCTACGGCATCGTCATCATAGTCTTCATGGCTTTCAAGCCGTCTGTTCCATTCCATGGAACAAGTTAGTCATCACAAGTCATAAGCAGCTTAAAATTAAGGAGGATAGAAGCAGTAAAAGTACCCATTGACTGGTCTTCGATGCTTCTGAGCTTTATCAGGCTTTGAAGAAAAGGAACTAAAGGCTCCCTTCTGCTTCAATTTTTCCTCCAGGGCAGCTCTTACTTTCAGCATTTCCATACTTTGTACACCAACTTCATCATTCTGCCAATTTTGAGTCTCTAAATTTAGCCACAAGCTAACTCAATTATGCAAAAGCATGACAAACAAAGACAGGAAAGACAAAAGAAAATGCCATGGGATACAAAGGGAAAAGAGCTATTGGGAAATTTGAAACTTATGACTTCTTTTATTACCTTACGCTTGTGTTTCTCTTCTTTGCTATTGCTACCTGTTAAAGACTCTGTTTTCAGCAGCTCAATTGCATCACAAAGCTGCAGAATCAACCAGAAATGATGTCAATTTAAAGGATTAAATTGAAAAGACAATCCATGTCAGGACATTAATGAATTGAATATGTAACAACCTCTGCTGGTTCTTGTGTATCAGCTGAGAGAAGAGACAATTCATGGTCCCTCGTGACAGACTGAGATGCCAAAGCAGGTCCATCACCTTCTCTATCTAAGCTTTCAATTGTCTGCATCCCTGGGTTTTTCTTCAGAAACTCATCGAGTTCTGATGGTAGATTCTCGTCGAGTTGCTTCATCTATTGAGAGTAACATGCAGTGAGAAAATTGTGAGCTGTAAGGTACACACTTAAATAGAAAGAAGCAGGCCACACCTCACAATGCAAAAACAGTAAGTCAATGGTCCTTTATACCTTCACCGCATGCAAACATGATATTTATGCTCACTGAAACCTTTCCTTTCATAAAAGCCAACAGAAAGAAAATAAATTTAAAGTGCCAAATAAGGGATGAACACTCACTAGATGATAATTTTTAATTAATTAACCAGCATAACATACCACTTTTGTATCCACATGAACTGTCAGATGAATAACACAGATGCATTACGCCAACCCCACTGACAGTGCAAGCTTTGGAGTTTGAGGGAAAATTAACATGCAATTTGTTCCTTATGATGAAACACAAGCTACCTTGCTCATTCCACGCATGTGAGACTTCTTAATGAGGCACACACAATCACATAGACAAAAAAAAAAATTTACAAATGAAAGTATCAGGAAAAGCAAATTTAAAGCTAAATGATAGCAAAGATGCAATACACCAAGCCAACCGACTCTGCAAGTTTTAGAGTTTTGAAGGAAACTTGACATGCTGTTTATTCCTTATGATGAAACACAATCTACCTTGCTCGCCCCAAGCATGTGAGGCTTCTTAACGAGGCATGCACACAAAAAAAACAAATGTTCTACAAATTGAGGAATTGGAAAAAGAAAAATTAAAGCATGTAAAGCAGAAAACCTTGTCCAATAAGCCCCTGATCTCTACAAGGCGAGCTATAACAGGGTGATCAAGAACTGGCTGCCCTTCAGACTTCAGAAGAAGATAGAATGTAATAGTTTGGCAATATGACAGCAATAGAAGCTGCTTCACCTCCAGATAGCGCAATCCACTTTCCAGCACGATTCCTCCCACTTTAACCTGCAGAACATATAAAGGCATATAACATCCTGACAGCATATGCTTCCAATAGTGAAATTGCAATATCTGGACACATGTGATGACTAGGAAATATGACTGCAGTTTAGAAAAGAAGAAACTAGGACCATTGTTTAGAAAATCATTTGCCAAAACATAGCATGATGCTTAGGCAAATGGAACTTGCATATGGAGCTCCAGTACAAGGCACAAAAAAGTGAAAGACAATAGTGACAGAAGAAGAAAAGTACCTTCTTTAAAAGTGGATTAACTTTGTTTTCAAGCTCTTCAAGTGTGCTATTGAGCTCAGACAGCAAACCAACCAATTCTGGAGCAGAACTGCAGTAAGAAATGCTAGCTCAGAAATGGGAACCTTTTTATGAAGTAAAACAGAAGAGCATATTTGAAAATATGGAATTAAAACCATGGAAAATCAGAAAACTGGTAACAACAAATTTATGAGAGTTGGAGCACCACATTTGTTTCTAACAGTAAGGGGATTCGATACTTAGAGACAACACATGGAAAACACACGACCTCATCCAACAACAGGCATAAAAGGATATAATAAATCCTTCAGAGCACTAAAGACCACCCATAGATTTCAATTAATATTACACGTAAAAATGGGGCTTACCATGGAGCTTTTCATGATCCCATTTTAACAACCACAATTCTAAACCGCTGAATAGTCCCAAAAAATTAAGCAAATGTCAATAGCATGTCATCAAACACTTGCAGCTATCTCACCTACTTCATTATGTACCTAGAGTTACATGTTACAATAGTGGGATTTCACCACCAGTTTCACGTTACCTTGTCAGTTCAATAATTATTATCTGCATTCCTCTATTTACATCTTATCTAGAAGCATAAAATTCATTGTTTAGCCAGGAAATAGAATTGAGATAAATACATTTAACAGCAGAGAAGAGCAGGGGAGATCCAATAAAATAAGGAAAAAATTTAAATGGTGAATCTGAACATCTAATCCAAAATTCTCCACTCATTGCTAAGGTATTTTCAATAAAGTTGCTCGAAATATTTGAACAATATCATCTGGCTTAACATGTGAAATTTCTTTACAAATACTCACTTCGCCAAAACTTGATTCCAAACAAAGATTCCATGGGAAGATCTTTTACTATTATAGTTTCATAAGTAATTGGTTCTTCCCTTTCAGGCTCTGAATATGCTTTACCCTTACAAATTATTTTCCTATTTCTTATTTGAGGAATGCTAGCAGCAGTCACTCATTAGATTATGACATGTCTTATGTCACTTAAAAGAAATACCTAGAAATTGATAGACTTTTCATATTAGAAAGTAAGAACAAAGAAGAGTGTTCTTTATTTTTTTGAAAAAGAAAAATATGGTCATGGGTTTAGCCAGTTTCTAGGTTATTTCTTTTAAGTGGCATAACATGTGTCATAATCTAATAAGCAACTGTTTCTAGCAGCTGTTAAAGAGACTGCTGCTAGCATTCCCCTACCCATTTTACAGCTTTTGTTTCAATAAAAACAACTTGATAAATAAAAGTCATTTCTTTGCAACTCCAGTAACATGGAAGTGTATAGAACCGTAGAACCTACAAACAATAAGCAAACAATAAAGCTAAGAGATTTTACCTAGAGATAATTTCCATTTGCTCCTTCCTTGACAGCTCATTCAAATCTTTGTTTAGCTCAAAAGTTGTACCCAAGTCATCAATGGCCTCTTTGCTCAAACGAGCTTTCTTTGCGGTTTTTCCTTGATTTGAGATTTCCTGAGAAAATAATCACACTCATACAATGTCTTTAAAAAGATCTATTCATTGATCCCCTTTGAGATACTAAAACTTTAAGAACTGAATTCACATCACTGTTACTCTGCCAAACAAACAAGACCATGGTTAAGCTTACCCCTAGTGTTAGCTCCTTGTCACTTTCATCTTCATCATCTTTAAGGCCAAAGTCTTCCACTGATAAATTTTTTGCTCTTTCTCTCTGTAATTTCAATACCTCATCCTCCTCTTCCTTTAGGGCCTCATCACTTGAATCTAACTGTTAAACATCAAACATCAAAATGTTCAGTATATTCCAAAGAGAGCATCAAAGCAAGAACGGAAAAAAAATATAACACACACAAACATGTCAATATATAATTCCAGCTGATATTAGGTAGCTTAACTGAGAAAATGGCGAGATGTAAAGCAATTAGAAGGCGGATGGGAATGAGAATCATGGCTCTTGATATTTAAATTCTCACCTCGATATCACGATTATCACCACCATGATAATCATGGCTCCTGTTCCCACTCCATAAAATATTTTGTGCTCCTTCCTCATCTTCTTCTTCATCTTGCAATTCATCATCAAAATCTCCAAACTTTGCTCTTAAGAACTTTTGCTGCTTTATAACTGCAGATAACACGCAATAAGTGACAAAATCAATAACGTGAAACTAGTTCACTATTCTGCCACTTCCAAGAACTGTAAAAGCAGCATGCAGAGTGGTCTTCTAAATTTACTAGTTAAATAAATGATTTAATCAATTATAAAACTGTTATCATTGCGACAAATGCTATTACTAAACAAAAGTAAAATTTGACTGATTTAATGAAGTAACCAATATATTCATTGGAGAAATATATCCCATGCTGATGTTGTAACTTAAAGTTTAAGTTTCACCCTCGCTTAATATATACAATCCATTTGTAAGAAGAGAATAAGAGAGTTCTAAAGAATGCATACACCTCAGTTCAAAAAAATGAAATATCATTTTTTCAGAGAGATTAATTAATCAAGCAAAGGATCACTTTTACTTTACATCAGAAACTTTTTCAGCACTCACGGAAAAAAAATGCAAATGAAGTCAAGATTCTTACTTTTTGCAGCCAATCCAGTATCTTGGGAGTCGTCATCATCTTCATCCTCATCATTGTTAATAGCCTGTTAGCAGTATCAACAAGAAAGTGACAAGAAAAATGAAATCAGAAAGCACAAAAGGTGGATAACAGTTTAATACTCTTTTAACACATAGGATGAGGAAACAAAGTTAAAAGCACAATTCCAATTTTTTCTCTTTCAAATAAACTCCCAAGGACAAAGCTATAGAAAGTCATCACCAGTCTTCATTCCCCAATGAAATAAGATAAAACCTTTCACATTTTCAATCTCCTTCAACAATCCAGCAACTAAAATACTTTCTACACATTATACTGACTACACCATTATAACAAGCACATATAACAATTACAGGAAAACTGATAATTTAATTATTAAAAGCAGCCAAAAACCTCATCATCAAAAATAGGTTCTTCCTCGTCATCACTTAATTCCCCAACATCACCATCTACATCAAGCGGAATAATATCCCTCTGTTTGTGAACTGCAAACATTCAAAACAACAACAAAAACAGAAACAAATCAAAACCCATGATTTCTTTCCTCAACTAAGCCCTAATCACCCATCAAAACAAATAAATACTCAAACCTTTTTTCCTCCAACACAAATTAAAGTCAATAAAGGAACCAACAGCTACATTAAAACCAGTAACTCAGAAAAGAAAAACACCCCCACAAATCCCATAACCCAAAAAACGTAAACTTAAAGATGATAAACAAGAAGTAACATACAGGAATCAATATCATCGTCCATGTCTTGTGGGTCTACATATTCACCACGGGTTTTTCTCTTACTGCTTCTGCTGCTACCGTCTTTCTTTTGACTCCTTCCTTTCTTTGCCATGGCTTTATGAACCCAACAAATTTAACACCTGCAACATACACCAAAACAAGAATTTATCAGCTTACACTAAATTTCACAAAGAAAAAAGAGTAACGCAAAGGAAATTACGGTTGCTTCGTTTAACAGCGGGGAAGAAAGAAAACGCAAAAACCCTGAGAGTGTTGAACTAGCTATAGTTCACGCTGCTGGGGTTTAAAGTTTTGTTGGGTTTGTATTTTGGGTTTTGCTAGTGAGCCTAAACTATAAGACATATGGGCTAGAAGCCCACGCTTTTTACCCGAATTTTGTTCCTTGTTATCATCATCATTATTATTTTAAGATAATAGATGGTATTTTTTGAATAACTACCTTAGCTTATATATAGTTTTAAAATCTAACCCGGCTTGGCAGGTCGACCCGGAGCTAAAACTGGGCCGGATTGAAGAAAAAACTGGGAAAGAAAAAACCCGGTGTGACCGGATTGACCGGGTGACCCGGTCAAAAATCCGGTTGCAGCCTATTGACAATTTTTTTTTTACTAAAATGACGTTATTTTGATTTTTTTAAAAAAATTAACCCGGGCTACCCGGTGACCCGGTCAAAACCCGAAACCAGGGCCTTGGACCGGGTCAGTTCTAAAAACTATGAGCTTATGGGTTATAGTAATCTAATTTAAAATATATATTTATATTCTATAAATATATTTATAGAATATTTAGATTTTTTAATAAAATATAATATATACATATTTTAATATTAATATAAACACACGCATATATAATTTAATATATATATATAT